>OBUW01000080.1_pt1 | contig 75491 bp, 39 predicted proteins | sample 1475761 | NCBI WGS metagenome assembly OBUW01 (sample SAMEA2579908, study PRJEB22360) | human gut metagenome | biome: human gut; feature: human-associated habitat; material: faeces | place: Denmark | collected 2008/2010
CAACCTATGTGAGATCTCAATGCAGGAACTTTAATTAGTAGCTTTACACACAGCGCTATCTCCAGGTAGTTGAAACTAATATTGGCGTGTACTACCTATCTCTTTTGGATAGTTGGTGATAATGAATACGAATATGTTTTATCACAAGATGTTTCTTCATGTTTTTTCGCAAATAGATTTATAACTCTTTCAACATGATAGGCATACCTTTACAGTTTCAAATCATATTTATATAATATTTAATGTGCAATTGTGCCCATTGGATTTTTATTCCACTTTTGTGCATTTTTTTATCTATGTGATTCATTCTGGTATGAAACAACAAACTTGAAAGTTGATTAGTGCTGAACACTCTTTTTTTTGGTTTTTATTAATGCAATATCAGGATCATAATGTTTATACCATGGGATACGGTAGTGGAATTAATTTCTAATTATAAAAGAATGCATAACATGTAATCAATTGGTATGAATCTTTGGCATATCAGAAAAGAGAAGGTGAAACGTTTCTTAACCATCTTTGGTTCTAGACTCGTAGAAAATTTCATGTCTATGCGGAGTTGAAAAGTACAACCAAGCTGCGAAAAAAAAAAAAGAAAATTTTATGAACAATTTGGTGCAAAAGCTTTGTCAAAACTGTAAAGCAATTCCCATTGGAATATTTTATGCAACTGTCTCTATTCTTTGAATTTCAAGGAAATATGACACCAGGGTTTCCAACATTCATAACCTTGAACTTATTTCCTAATCCAGGAAATTGGGCTGTGCGTTTGACTATATCAGTTGAAATCAAATACGTAAACTTTTTCTCATTTTTGTAGCTACGAAAATGGAAATAGACTATTATTTGTAATGTTACAATATTTGTTACATTTAACTTTTACTTATCTATATATACATGTCCTGTCTATCTATCTATAACAATTGGCCTATCACATTTCTTCAGCAGTTAAATCTTTCTTAATCCTAAACGGTCTTCCCCTCCAATCGATTTCATGTCCTATCATCGCAATTATCCAAATAGGTAATGCCAACAATTCTCTTAGTATCCAAATGTATCCCCATTGCAAACAGTTTCTTTGTTTAGGTGGGATGGACTCATTTAACCAATTAGGTAAGTAAGTGATATTTTTAACATCCAATGTATGGTTTATCAATGTGTGATACTGTACATAATCTGTCAACATCCATATAAGCATATGCATAACAAACCAGTACTTATTGAACCAAGTACCGAAAAAAACAGTTGAAATGGCATAAGTACCATAGATGCCACAGATAATCGACTCAGTAGTTGGTTCAATCAACGTTGCTAACAAAACCATATATTTTCTGACTCTAAGCCATCTTACTCTTCTTTGAATATAATCTTTAACGGCATTATTTTCTGACCCACTATACGGTTGCACAACCACATCTCCAGTTAATCCGGTTCTTCCTTGAGTATTTTCCCAAAGTGCAATCCCAATCATATTGTCTTCTCCAATGTATCTTGCGAAAAACTTAATTGCATGTCCAACGCCTAACGAAGTATAATACCCTGCATCTTGTTTCACTTTAGGGTCTTTAAAAAATGGAGAGTCCTTATGAGGAATTAATCTAACTGATTGATCCAAATCTGAACGGCGATAAATGTTAGATTTTCCATTAACACATGGTGCCACTGCTAAATTATTCAACAGCACATAAAATTTGGAATGGGAGGTGTGTAAAAACATTTCATCAAGTTCAGCCCCCAATTTCTTTGAAAACTTTGAATATGTAAAACCTGGATGGACATTCAAAGAATTGTTAGATTTCGGTGACAGTTTGCGTTTCACTAATTGTGAATTAAGGGATTCAGATGAAGGAACAGGGGTCATAGCTGTAATTTCTAAATCTTGACCACCAATGAAATCATCACTTCTGGCTGTATTATTGATACTTAACGCTAATGGTACATGATGAACTAGTTTTACTGGTCTAGATTGTCCCATTTTTCTCGACGTATTTAAATTACCATTCAATGAAATTACGGAATTTTTCAAAATATTAGAACTTGCCCAAACATTACTATCCATCACCCACAAAATATCATATTTGGCATGAACGAACCCCTTTGCTAAATTATTAACTTTTGGATTAGGTCCATAATGGTCATCACTGGTTTTCGTTTGAGAGTTATAACTTTCACTTGTTAAAATTTGGGCATCAACTGTTGGGTATTTTGCTATCAATTTTTGAATTATAGGAATTGAAGGATCATTCGGATCATCAACACAAAACAAAATCTGTAATTTACTTCTTGGATAATTTTGACAAAATGAAGATTCTAAACACGATATCAACTCTGGATCTATACCTTTGATTGGTCGTATAATTGTTACTCCTTCATATATTTCCTCATCATCACTCTCAGGGTCATTTTGGTGATTAGCTTGTTGTTTTGTATGTAATATTGGCCGATTTCTAAAATTGAACAAAATTTCGAAAAATCCACTGTAAGCTGCCACAAGGATAATTATATACCATAGTAGAAAAAAATACCCCGTGGTAATCCTAAATAAGGATAATTCTTCTTGAACCATTGGAAAAAAGAACAAAAGATTATGATATTTCACAGTGTCGATAAAAGAAACAAGATCAAATGTACCTTAACAAAAGAATTTTTTTTTGTATTTCTCTTCTTTTTTTTTCTTTCCTTCTCTTGTTACAAACTACTACAGGTTGACGCATCACAGCAACACCTCGTTGCCGATATTGTGTAACGATCCAACGCGTTATATGTGAACGATACTTCGGTTTTATTCTTTCACCATCACGGATGGATATTACCCGAACGGATGAAATGAAAAAAACAACTCTAAGCTGCTTAATTCATAAATTTAATTGGACAGGATGACAGTTCGAATTGAATATTTACTTGATGAGGGGCATATCTTAATCCCTATAATGCAAATTAACAATGAGAAATAACTGTAAGGAAACAATTCGAGTAACGAAGAAAGATTTTTAGCTTTAATGGGTTGTAATGGCAAGTAGTGACGTAGCTGAGTAGAAATTGCCTTGATATAAATATAAGATTTCACCTGAATGTTACTCTCTCACCCCCCCTTGTTGTTTGATGTTAGGGTGGTTTATACATTACAATAAGGTGTCATTACTGGGAATGTAATTGTAAATAGGCTTTCTCCTCACCAAGAAGTTTGTTGGAAGTTGAATATCCTAATCCCGATACGAGAACACCCTCGGGAAAATGAGAAAGGTATAACAATGTGGTGGACAAAAAGAATTAAAGAGTATTGTGAGGTGATTTTACATGTTGATGCATTAAATGATTACATATTTGAGATAAACAATTTGATTGGCAAACTAGTTTTAATCGCCCCAACAAAACATGTTGCATATATCCCCGGGTTGAAAAAAGTGGCGTTGATTTAAACTCCGCGATGTTTCTTAAAGTTCTTTATTTTATTCTTGTTTATTCTTGTTATCTATTATTTCTTACAGATAGAATAGAATAGAATAGGGGGCAGCAGAAAATGGCGATGCAAAAATTCTGGGGAGCTGGGAAAGACCAGATCCAACCCTCCAGAACTAAATAATAAAAATACCAGAAAGACAATGCCAATACTTTTTTAGTTTTAAAAGAACTATTCTCACTATACTCTCAAATGAGCATTGTCAGATCACCTCCATCTCATTTATTCATCCTTCTAAATGCATATTCATTGAAATGCGATTATAGGAGTCTGTAATGTTTGGCAATAGGAGAGAATTACTCTGTATAAACCGTGGGAACAATTTCGTTACAAGAAAAATGGTGTCGCATCCTCGGTTATAAGTGCCATCTTAACAATAGATGGTAGTGCACTTTTATCAAGTATCCATGACCCCCACAAAAAATCATAGGCTGATAATAATAATAATATATTTTCTCCTGGAGTGTTGTTTGTTGTTCTATATAAAATCAATGAAATTTTTCAACATTTTTCTTTTTCTTTTTCAATAAAAAAAAATAATTGTTTATAAAAATTTTCCTCCTATCATATTTCTTGATATTTAAACTATTCCATTTCATTTAAAACTTCTTCTTCTTTTTTCTTTTCACACCATTTATTCTTATTACCTATTCTTTTCAATCCAACTAATCAGAAGAAATAGAGGTCGAAAATAAAGAATAACGACAAGAAAAAAAAAAGTAATCACATTTGTTCTGATATCATAGAATGTTTAAATTTAGAATTCCACAACAAATATTGAAACAAAACTCAACAAGTTCCAAATCTATAATCATGCCAGTTTTGAAGAAACCATTCTCAACATCTAACCCAAAAGGTGATTTGTTCAAGTATCAATCACAATTACCAAAATTGCCAGTTCCATCTTTGGAAGAAACTGCTACTAAATATTTGAAAACAGTTGAACCATTTTTAAATAAAGAACAATTGGCTGCTACAAAGCAAAAAGTTGAAAATTTCATTCAACCTGGTGGTGCTGGTGAAGCTTTACAAGCTAGATTAAATGATTTCGCTAGTGACAAGGATAACTGGTTAGCTGAATTCTGGGATGATTATGCTTATATGTCATACAGAGATCCAGTTGTTCCATATGTTTCTTACTTTTTCTCCCACAAAGATGTCAACAATGTGATTGGTAACGATCAATTGTTAAAAGCAAGTTTGATTGCTTACTACACCATTGAATTCCAAGAAAAAGTGTTAGACGAAAGTTTAGATCCAGAAGTCATCAAAGGTAATCCATACTGTATGAATGCCTTCAAATACATGTTCAACAACTCAAGAGTTCCAGCTGAAGGTTCTGATATCACTCAACATTACGATGGTGAAGCTAACAGATTCTTTATTGTTATTTACAAAAACAACTTTTACAAAGTTCCAACTCACAATGAAAGTGGTCAAAGATTATCCAAGGGTGAACTTTATAGTTACTTGCAACAAGTTAAAAACGATGCCACTCCTAAAGGTCTTGGATTGGGTGCATTGACCTCTTTGAACAGAGATGAATGGTTGGGTGCTTACAACAACTTGTTGAAATCACCAATCAATCAAGCCTCTTTGGAATCCATTTTTGCTTCTGCCTTTGTTATTTGTTTGGACTCGCACAACCCAGTCACCATTGAAGAAAAATCCAAAAATTGCTGGCACGGTGATGGTCAAAACAGATTTTTTGACAAACCATTGGAATTTTTCGTCAGTGCTAACGGTAACTCTGGTTTCCTTGGTGAACATTCAAGAATGGACGCCACTCCAACTGTTCAATTAAACAACACTGTTTACAAGAAAATCACTGAAGAAAGCCCAGAAGATTTAATTGTTGAAATTGGTGGTTCTGCACCAAAGATTGGTCCTGCCGAAATTTTGCCTTTTGATATTAACCCAACTACTAGAGCCAATATTGCTGATGCCATTGCTAAATTTGATGCTACTATTGCTGCCCACGATGAAGAAATCTTCCAACATTACGGTTACGGTAAAGGATTAATCAAGAAATTCAAGGTTTCCCCAGATGCTTACGTTCAAATGTTGATGCAATTAGCTTACTTCAAATACACTGGTAAAATCAGACCAACTTATGAATCTGCTGCCACCAGAAAATTCTTGAAAGGTAGAACTGAAACTGGTAGAACTGTATCTAATGAATCCAAGAAATTTGTTGAAACCTGGACTAATCCAAAAGCCACTAATGAAGAAAAAGTTTCTACTTTCCAAGCTGCTGCTAAACAACACGTTGCTTACTTGTCTGCTGCTGCTGATGGTAAAGGTGTTGATCGTCACTTGTTTGGTTTGAAACAAATGTTGCAACCAAATGAACCAGTTCCAGAAATTTTCACTGATCCAATTTTCAGTTATTCACAAACTTGGTACATTTCATCATCTCAAGTGCCATCAGAATACTTCCAATCCTGGGGTTGGTCACAAGTTATTGATGATGGTTTCGGTTTAGCTTATTTGATCAACAACGACTGGATTCATGTCCATATCTCTTGTAAGAGAGGTAACGGTTTGAAATCTGATCATTTGAAATGGTACTTGGTTGAAAGTGCTAACGAAATGAAAGACATTTTGACCAAGGGCTTGTTATCTGAACCAAAGGCCAAATTGTAAGAAATTTGGTTAGTCTTTTCATTTTTCAATTCATATCTATTTATTTCATATTAGTATAAGTAACATATAGAAAGTTCTTAAATTTAGTTATTATTAGCACCTTTTTGTTTTGTAGATAGGGGTTATTAGCAGAAAGACCACAGAAGAGAGAGTAAACAAGACAATGACGAGCTTAGTTAAGACACCTCAACAACACTACTCTCATCGGTATTATTATTCTACATACTTAAATGAATCAATACAACTCGTAGGATACTGCCCTATGCACCCCACACTTCTTGGTGAACCCTTTTCTGGGTTATCGTTTTTTCTGTAGCCCTATTCATTTTACCCTCGCTTTCATTCTCATCATACTTATCTCATCCATCACCGTAACCAATCGAATTTCGCAGTAATTACAATTCCAGAGTATATGCAGGATACTTGATCCTCTTCTGGTTGTCATGATGTAATTACAATTGAGGTTATTAGGTAGGGACAAACAAAGGGGCTTTGGTTTGCTAAGATGGTTTGTAAGAAATGAAAAGACCCAACTAAGTATTTATAGTAACATATTTGTGTCTGAAATTCTAGGGTTGGTTTCTCCTGCCTCTTAATTCTCGTCGTAACTGCGCCGGTTTGATGAAATTAAAAAAGGTACAAAACAAAAAAGGCAAGTGTCACAAAACCAGAAAATAGACGACCACACAGAGAAAAGTACCGCCGAAAAGGAATAAAGAAAGAACAAAACGAACATAGAGAGTGAAGATAGAATGATAGTTTAAACCAAGGCGGGTCATGATGATCTTCATCTTAACCAGGAGTAATAGTTTAATTTATTTGCTTTAGTTGCTGTGTTTAAGTTTCGAAATTGAAATCATACCAAAATGAAAAATATCTATGCAAATCAAAACCTAATCTTAATTATTATTATTTGATTTGATTTGTTTCCAATTTCGATTGATTAGGCAAGTTTGATTTGTTTGTGGTAATAACGAAAATGATAAAGGCGGTGGTGATGGTGGTGGTGACACATTTATTAAAGGAAGAATATTTTATTCATTAAATTTAATCTTGATACACTTTCCTCAAATTGTGTTACAAGATTACCGAGTTTATCCAATAAGGGAAAAAATGAAAATACCAACTGAAACTTGACTTGCCGAGTGATCATAACAGGTTAACAGAATGTGCTTTCAGTAGCAGATGTGATAACATCACGATAATACTAGAATCCAGGAACCAACTTTTCTGTTCTATATATATAGCTATCATATATGCAAAATGAATTCGAAAATTTTCCTCGTCTAATTTGTGATAGTGACTAAAAAATTGGAAGTATTACATATAATTTGAGTTTTTAGCTCTGATTGTTTATGTTTTCTTTTCCTTTTTAACATTAGTTGCATAATCACATTTATTAACACTTGTAAGACAAATCATATCAACAATTCGGGTGTCATCGGGCTTTTGACATTTCTGTGGCTAAATCAAAGAAAAACTTGACAAGTGCTATGTGTGTGTATACGTTAGTGTGAGTGTGTATTATCGTCAGTGCTCTTATTTGTGAATACGTGTTCCCATTATAATATTGACTTTTGCAATGAGCTATATTTCCTTATTGGTAGAAAAATCAAACAATCTATATTGTGCCCACAAAAACTACAAACACTTGAACAAAGCTCTGTACAAAGAATGTAAAAATAATTTGTTTGTGTGACAGACAAAAAAATAGTGCTTCTCTATTTATGTGCGACACTACCTTCGTGATAAAAATGGTGATGATGAGTATTGATCACAACAACTACCCTCTCGTGTGTCTTGTAAGCAATGGGTGCCTATTAATAGTTTGATTTGCGGTTGACTTCTTGGTATTTTATTTCATTCCCTTGCTTGGTTTCTTTGCATGAGTTTGCCATCACATGAACATCAAGTACTGCTGCTTTGAGACTATTTGATGTTACTGTAACGATTTCTATCCATCGTTAAGGTAATCATACTTGAAATTAAAATTTAAGCGAAGATTGCTGAGGCAGTTTTTTTTGGGCCATAAGTTTAGTAATACCCAATATGTTTCTTCTTTCTTTATAATTTGAACTCATTTCTATTGAACCTCTTCTATTATTTTTATATTAAATGGTATTAGACAGTATAAGGAGTAGAATATATATAGTTGATCAAAAGTTCTGTCATCCATACTTCCCCATATCTAGACCATCTTAACTAAGTGTTAGAGTGGAGGCAAAAATCTGATTTTGTACTTCTTTACAACCATCCAAAAGCAGTAATAAATAGGCAACACCAAGAGGCAAATCTCTATTTTTTTTAATTTACATGCTTCTGGGGGTTGCAACAATTCTTTCCACCCATAAAGCTTTTATGATTCTATTTTCTAGTTCAAGTATAATCAAAAATACCTAGAAGCATAAATAATACATTCAAAGAGGCAATAAAATCAAAAGAATAAAAGAGTTAACAATCAATCAGGTCATTAATTTAACTGGTTGTAATCACAATATTATTTCCTACTAGCATTATGTTCTACATATATAATGTGTGCATAGACTTTATTTGTGTGCATACAACAAACTTGCATCACCTACTACAACAATAATACCCACCCACTCACCTGCTCTGCTAATGAAAGGTTAATTACAGATTTATACTTTGAAACTCATTCACTCAACAATTTGCTTTCCTTGTGTACTTTACAGGATAATAACATCAATGGCACGAAACATTTTTTTTGTGTTTAGGAGTAAGTGGTTTTGTTGATATTGATTCTGTTTTTGATGACTTTACAACCAAAGATCTAAGAAATAGCAATTGCACAATTACACAAATCATTCCGTGCCGTGAAAACGATTATTCAATAGAAACCCAAGCTTTCCTTTTACTATCAGGGTACTAACTTAACTTAACACTGTACCACAAATCAAATCAAATAATAAACAAACAAAAAAACAGTTGGAAATTTACTTGGTTTAACTTTGACGAAACCAGTACAACCGTCATTTCACCGTCATCACCGCCACTTTTCCATTACACGGTCACCTCCTCAATTCAACATCGACCTGAAATTTTCGAGTAAGGGGAACACAATTTTAATTGAGCATCTTTACATTTTCTTATTTTTTTTCGTCTAGAATTCGTCATTTCATATTGCGTATCAGCAAAGACATTCCCAGTTTTCATATAGGGTTTGCATAATTTCAAACTTTTTTTTATGGTCATTTATAAAATCCGACAATTTTAGAATTAACCTGGATAAAAATAAACTTACAATATTTTGCACTTATATATATATATATATATTACAAACAAACATCTTTGCTAGACGCTCAATTACAAAAGATTGAGTATTTAGCTCTTATTACGATTCTATTGTTTTTGATTCGCAGCAGCAGACTATTAGTGGGTATTTTATTTTATTTTGTTTCACTTGGATTTTGGTTGTTTTTTTTTTAACAAAGCCTATTTAATTCTTGATTTTATCCGTTCTGCATCCCAATACAAAGGAACACAAAACAGGAAGTTTATAAACAGACACAAAATTCGTGCAGTATTTGTTTTTCCATTCCAAATTTTCACGCTACCCTTCTAAAAATTAATTTGCCCTGGATTTTTTTTTTAATTTTTTAATTTTTATTTTGGAGTATAAAACTAATTTGAAGTTCCCTTGACAACAACATTCAATTACATTTCCAAATTCAATATCAACTTCTTATTATTGAATATTGTTTATTGCTTATTCTATTTTCCCTTTCCCTTCATTTTTATATAACAGATTCCACAAGAGATACCGATTCGTCCAGGTGATTCACACGGTTTAAATCTTTATCAAAGATCAATTGTTTACACCAACTTTTTATTAAAAAAAATTATTTTTATTTTATTTTTTGTTTTCTTTTTTTAATTCATTCAATCTGTTAACCTAGCCACCAATATTTTTAGTTCCCTTTGCAATATCTCGAAATTAGAATTAGAAAGATTTGAATTTACGCGTCTATCAATACAGACCAACATCATAACAGCCATTTTTAAGTTACAATTGAGACTTACCAATACTTGTATAATTCACTAGTATTGCATTTAATATTCACAATTCAAATCAGGTTTTGCTTGCTAACAAACATATAGCAATACTGAATTACATCATTATATCAAACCTAAACTCAAACAACTTTGCTAAAGAAATTGGTCAAAGCTTTTTTTTGTATTAGTTACCTTGTTGCCACCAACTTACTAACAATATCACATTTTCGTTCAATTCAGTTATTCGCGTGCAACCTAGCCTTATTGCTCAAGCTTAACGTTAGATTTCGGTAACTCACATCAATTGACATTTTCATACACTGCAACACATAAACACACCTGTGCCAATAAAACAAGAAAAGAAAACCCCATCGATATTTTTTTAATAAACAGAGATATCGTATAACAAATACTTGCACACCATTTTACAACGCTATTTCGAAAAAAAAAAAGGAAAAGAGTATACTGTGATTTTATTTTGTAAAAATACAAGTCTAAATCACACAATTAGCTAATTACGAAAGATAAACGCTTATACAGAAAAGGTTCTAACTACTTTTTTTTTGATTACATTTCAAAGACAGGTATTGAAAAGTACAATCACCACTCGGTTACTTGGATCCATTATTTAATTTCACAACAGTAATATTTGGGATATCACTCGTTTGAGAAAAAAGAAAATAAAATAAATAAAGTATAAGTTTAGTTTTGAGGGTGCCCCTGATCCAGATCAAAAATAAACAAAAACAAACAAGCAAATAAATCTGGTTCGTCACAAGTACTCAAATTATTAAAACTTATTTGTGCCTAGATACCACTTTGCAAAAATCATTTGCCGTCAAAAGAATCATTTCTGAAATTTATAATCAAGATTTATATCCCATTATTCCATACAGGTTCTGGATATAATTTTACTTGAGAGTGATCTAGAATAGTGTTTTCTTTTCCCACAATTACATTTATTAATCTGTATTATAATATCCAAACTGTTCGTTGATTCATATGTATCTATTGATAACAAAGTACTTGAAATGTCCAATAACCCACATAGAACACATAAACGACAGAAATCGTCAGTGCTGAACCCTGGATATTATTTCACACCTGAGACCAAGCTGGAGATACAGCAACAACAACCACAACAGCAAGAAAGTCAACAACAACAACAACAGCAGCAGCAACAGCATTCCCAAACACACAATATCTACGATAATGACAACTACATGAATTACAATTTTCCACCCACTAGCAATAGACCTAGAGCTTCGACAACAACAGGAACAACATCTACCACACATCCAGGAAGCGAATTATCTCATGAAAGCCATTCCGTGCATACTTCGCCTTTGAAACGAACAGCATCATCAGAGCTAGATCAACCTATTCCAGCCATGGCACCATCTTCTCCCCTAGTAAGCTCAGCCCCATATTATTACCAACAACCATCTCAACAGCAAAACCTTTCGTATCATGATCACCACCACCAACAGCAACAGCAGCAATCTACTCCTCAAGGTCAGCAATTATCTCAGCAGACACAACTGAACCTGCAGAGCGGAGTACCGCCACCACTATACGGTACTAGCTCAAGTATTCCTCCTGGATCAACAATGCAACCCAGCACTTCGTTTGCATTTCACACTTCGCATTCAACATATAATCCTTCATTTGACTCCTCCAATTTATATAATCTGGCTTTCAGGTTGCCAGAATACCCGACTACTAGCTCCAGCTCATTATTGTCTACCACGGGTGGTAAACAGTTTCAACAATCTTCTGCATTATTACCATCTGGTACATTGCCTCCTTCGATTTTAGGCACATCATCATCACTGCATGTTTCTGCTTTACGACAACATCAGAAAAACAACTTGTCCATTTCTTCCCATTTGACGTTATTTAGTCTAAGTGGGAACAACTCTTCACAATTGCAATCGCAAGGATCTTCGTTTCAACAATCTGGAACTGGCGTGGATGATACCAAACGATCTTCAAAAGAATCAACAACCATCTTCAATGATTTATTGTTTCATTTAACTTCTGTTGATGGTTCAAATATTAATACATTCTTGCTATCTATATTGAGGAAGATCAATTCGCCTTTCACTTTGGATGACTTTTACAATTTATTGTACAATGATAGACAACGTACATTGTTGGATAATTCGAATTATCAGAACCGCATTGACAAGACAATTGTTAGTCCAAGTGACACAGATATGACGGTTTCCATAATCAATCAATTGTTGAATTTTTTCAAAACTCCTAGCATGTTGGTTGACTATTTCCCAAACATGGAAGACAAAGATAACAAATTGGCAAATATAAACTACCATGAATTACTTCGTACATTCCTTGCTATCAAGATTTTGCATGACATTTTAATTCAATTGCCAATCAGTGAGGATGATGATCCTCAAAACTACACCATTCCTAGATTATCAATCTATAAAACCTACTATATCATCTGTCAGAAATTAATAGCAAGCTACCCAAGTGCATCCAATACCAGAAACGAACAACAAAAGTTAATTCTTGGTCAATCAAAGCTTGGTAAATTGATCAAGCTAGTGTATCCCAATCTATTAATCAAACGATTAGGTAGCAGAGGTGAATCAAAATACAACTATCTTGGTGTAATGTGGAATGCAAATATTGTTCAAGAGGAAATTAAACAACTATGTGATGAACATGAATTGAATGACTTGAATGAGATTTTCAACAGTGATAATAATAATCCGTTTGCATCAATAGCTCCTAGTGGAAGTGCAACTACAGGTTCAACACCAAGGCGTGGATTAAGTCATAAACGAACTTCTTCCAAACAGAAAATTAAAATAGAACCAGTTGCTGGCAATCCATTTTTACAGCCGCTTCAAACTTCGCATCACCATCATCATAGCCACCACCATCATCACGAAGAACAGTCTCAAGAGGAATCATTGCTGCAACAAATGGGAGAGCATATTACAGCACCTCGTTTATCATTTCTTAGGGCCAACTCAAAATACCCTACAGATGTCAATTTATCTGTATTGGATGATGATAATTGGTTTGTTAGGTTGAGCTATGAATGCTATGCCAGACAACCTGCTTTAAACCGAGACTTGATTCAGCAAATTTTTCTTAAGAATGAATTCTTGTTGAATAACTCGAGTTTGTTGCGAAATTTGATGGATTCGATCATTAAGCCGTTGGTCATGCAGGAAACGTATTCGAATGTTGATTTGGTTTTATATTTGGCGATCCTACTTGAAATTCTTCCATATTTACTATTAGTCAAATCATCCACCAATATCAATTTGTTAAAGAATCTAAGATTAAATTTGTTACACTTGATAAATAATTTCAACAACGAGTTAAAGAAATTAGATTCACCGAAGTTCCCAATAGAGAGGTCTACAATTTTTTTGGTTTTAGTTAAAAAGTTAATCAATTTGAACGATTTATTGATCACTTTTATCAAGTTGATCAATCGAGACAATTGCAAGACCACAATGTCAAGTGATATTGAGAACTTTTTAAAGATAAACTCACAAACAGTTAAATTAGATGATGATGATAATAGTTTTTTCTTTAATTTGAATACCACATCAATGGGTGAAGTGAATTTCAATTTCAAAAACGAAATTTTATCAAACGACTTGATTTATACATTAATTGGGTATAATTTTGATCCTACCACAAATAGTGAATTAAAGAGTTCTATTTCCATGAACTTTATAAATGAAGAGATCAATGTTATTGATGAGTTTTTCAAGAATGATTTATTGAATTTTTTGAGTACAGATTTTCATGCCGGTCTCGATGACGATAATGGGGAAGAAGATGATGACGAAGAAGCTGGTCCTGGTTCTACTCACCCAATGGGTGCAACTGGATCTCAAGGTTCTTTATCTCCAGAACCCGTGTCGACTGGTAACCCTTCAGTTCCACCCACTAGGAATACATCAATATCTGAAGTTAACGCAGAGAATAAGCGTGGGAATGAGGCTGTGTTGACTCCGAAAGAAACTGCGAAATTAAATTCATTAATAAGCTTGATTGATAAACGATTGCTTTCTAGTCAGTTCAAGTCCAAATATCCAATCTTGATGTACAACAATTGCATTTCATATATTTTAAATGATATTTTGAAACATATATTTTTAAAACAACAACAGCAACAGTTACAAAGTTCTTCTAGTCAACTACATGACACCCAACCCTTGACACAACAAGACACAGCCCAAGGAATTGGCAGTAGTTCATCAAACGCCAACAATACTAATAGTAGTTTTGGGAATTGGTGGGTCTTCAATTCATTTATACAGGAGTACATGAGTTTAATTGGAGAATTAGTTGGTTTACATGATAATTTAGTATAGACATTGTTTCGATATTTGTTGGTTAGTTTTTTTTGGTTTTCCTTATCCCTTTTTTCAATTTTTATTTGCCTTTTAAAGTGTGTTGAACATTAGTTTCCATTAATATTGATATTTTCATTTTCATTTTAAGTTTAATTTGCCTCAGTTAAGTTTTGTGACTTTTTGTTTTTGTCTTGTTTTTGTTTTTTTGGTTTAATCTTTATTTTTTTATTAATATTATATAGTATTTTTTTTTCATTAATTAGTTTTATAAAGCAAACAATTGATTTCTTCTGAAAACCAGAGTTGGAAACAATAAAAGGATTTAATAGATAATTATTATTTTTAAAATATTCATTTGGTTGGAGCGCATCATTTTGATCTTTCTTTTTTTAATATTCATCCAAATACGGACAAAGCGCGGAAGGGACAACTATCCCGCGTTCCTTGGCATGAAATATCAAAATCACGATAATACCCTCACACTTGAAATATAAAAATATGTACAAAGTGTCAAATACTCTTTTACAAACACTACTTATTTATTTTTCTTGAGAGCTTCTTCTTTCACACTTTAATTCAAAATGCCACATAAAAAAGTTGTTATTGTGGGGGGAGGTATATCAGGAATAAAAGCTGCCGCAGATTTATACAAGAGTGGCATCAAAAGCACGGTAATTTTAGAAGCACAACCTCGTTTGGGTGGACGATTGTTCACCGTTGAATCAACTCAAAATAAAGGAACTACATATGACTATGGTGCATCGTGGTTTCATGATTGTTTGAACAATCCATTATTTGATAAGGCTCAACAATTGGAAAATGTCAAATATTACTTTGATGATGGGAAATCTTTATATTTCAATAAATTTGAAGGACAGATTGAAAAATGGAGGTTTGAAACTGTTCTTGAAGAAATGATGACATACTTTCAATGGGTGTATAAGCAGGATCCTGATAAGTTGGATATTTCTGTAAAGCAGTTAGCACAAGAATATGTTGACAAGTATCGAAATGTCTTAACAAAAGAGCAAATTGAATTATCTTTGAGTGCTGTACGAATGTGGAGTGAATTATGGCACGGAGAATCATGGGATTTACTTTCTGGTAAATATACTTTTGCCGATGACGGGCATTTGGGTAGAAATGCATTTGTCAAAAATGGATACAGTAGAGTTTTCATCAACGAATTGAAAGAGTTGCCAAGAGCATATCGGGATTCTGCAATTAAATTAAATGCCCAAGTCATCAAGATTGATTATACAAATAAAAAGAAAATTCTTGTTTATCTTAAAGATGGTCGAATGTATTCTTGCGATTATATAATAGTGACAATTCCACAAACAATTTTGAAAATTACAAATGCAAAAGATGAGAATTATGTTGAGTGGGTTCCAGAATTGCCTCCTAATATTCAAAAAGTTTTACCTGATGTTCATTTTGGCTCTTTAGGGAAAGTCGTGTTGGAGTTTGATGATTGCTTTTGGCCAAGAGATGTTGACAGGTTCTATGGGTTGACAAGCAATACCCCATCACAAGATACAATCTCTGTCGATGCTTGGGATTATCCAACAATATTAATCAACTATCAAGCTGTAAATAATGTTCCTTCTTTAGTTGCGTTGACTCAAAATCCTTTATCAAAATACATTGAGAATTTACAACCACATGAAAAGCAACAAAGAATTTGGTCAATTTTCAAACCTTTGATCGCAAAAATATGTGAGCTGAAAGGGATTCAGGATATACCAGAACCTCACTCAATTTACCATACGCCTTGGAATAATGAGTCGTTATTTAGGGGCAGTTACGGGACGTCTTTGGTCGGTACACAAGACCCTTCATCTGTTATAAAAGCTTTTGTTGATGGGTATCAGGATAGAATTAAATTTGCAGGTGCAGAAACTATGGACGATACTTCTAATGGATGTGCCCATGGAGAGTGGTTTTCTGGTGAAAGAGAAGCTAAATTTATAGTACAGCAAGAAGCTAAAAAGAAAGTAGATTCTAAATTGTGAAATGAAAATATATATTTATGACGTAGATTTTTGTTCCATCGCAACATCTGGAACTGCAAAAAAATAGAACCAAGATTCAAGAAAAAAATTTTTATCATTCATTCTCTTGCTTAATACCCACAGTCCTTACCATGCCAACTGAATTAGAAGAGTTAGTGTCATTTTTACATTCACCTCAACCTGCTGTTTCCCAAATAGCGTTGGACAACTTGGTTGGTTATTCCACTGGTCCACACCAAAAAGTGTTCAGTTACAACAATTATGAAGCCATCAAGGATTTGAAAAATATAAGTAAATCTAACGGTAAAACTTTGGTTAACCAATCTGTAACTATTTTAGCAAACTTATGTGATGACTTGGTTATGAGAAAATTGATTGTTGAAGATGAAGAGTACTTGAAATATTTGGCCATACAAATTATCAATATCAAAAACACCAATGCCGATTTAATGTGTATCTTGTTGACTAATTTAGCTAAAAATGATGCCATCAACAAAGTATTGGATTTTGAAGTAGAATTAGATGATGAACATAAAAAAGTGTTCTCTTCAAAGAAAGTCATTGATTGTTTAATGGACTGTTTTGTCAAAGGTTATGATAGAAAATTAAACGAATATGCCAACTACGATTATTTATCTTATTTCTTTGCTGATTTATCTCGTTATAAACAGGGGAGAACTTATTTCATAACTGAACAATCTTACGATGAAGTTGTTCCATTATCTAAGGTTTTGGTTTTCACGGAGAAATACGATGACAAAATTAGAAGAGAAGGTGTTGCTTCAACCATTAAAAATTCGTTATTTGATACCAATGCCCATATGAAATTATTGGCAGATCCTAAAATCAATTTATTGCCATTCATATTATTACCATTAGCTGGACCAGAAGAAATTGATGAAGACGAGATGTTCGATTTACCAGAGGAGTTACAATTATTACCTAGTGACAAAAAAAGGGAACCATTGAGTGGAATTCTTTGTATTCATTTGGAATCTCTTTTACTTTTATGTACTACTAGAGAAGCTAGAGAATACCTTAGAGAAAAGCAAGTGTATGCAATTATCAAAGAGTTGCATAAAGCTATAGAGGTAGAACAGGTGGCAGATTTGTGTGATAGAGTGGTGCAAATGTTGAAGAGAGATGAAGCACCACAGTCTGCTGATATTGAAGAGATAGAAAGCGATTCAGATGACGATAAAATTGTTGAAATTGTATAATATTAATAGACTTTATATTATGTAAATACTTCACGTTGTTATATTTGTGACTTATATCCGCAATTTTCCTCTTGTTCTATTTCAGATACACTTTCATTAGTAATCTCTATGCTACTAGTCTTTAAGAACTAGCTTTCCGTCAACCAATCGTAAGTTTTGCTTTACAATACTGATAATTCTTAATTTATTATCCTTGTGAGCACTGACCCTGCTCTTTAATCCCATTAATAATTCCTTTGTAGTCAATGGCTGGTCTTTTACAATATCCAACACATCTTTGACCGTGACCAATAAATTGTCTGGTCCAGCATCATTCAAGTCCATTCCATTGCCTGGAGAGCTGGTGTTTGTGGCAGCATTCGTAGTTGGTGAAACAGGAGGTGGTGACAATGTTCTTTCTTTCTTAACCTTGATAGTTTCGTCCAATTTGATTTTTTTCCTTGGACTGGCAATTTCTGGAGTGGGGCGTTTGCGAGCTTGAGGATTCCAATCACCTGGGGGCATAGTTCCCAAAAATGATGGTGGAGCTTTGATAACCACAAAACCATCCCCAATACTTTTGACACTTACTTCCCTTGCACGTGATGTCTTACTCGTATTGTTGTCAGTTTGGGAATCACTCGATGGCTCCTTCTTAACTTGAACTTCGTCATCACTCTCTTCATCACTTTCCAAATCTGATTTGGAAAGATATGGCATTAATCCGTCTTCTTCGTCGCTATCATATACACCACCTTCACGTTTGTTCAATACTTTTCTTAACTTCTTACCTTCTTTATCGACTTTTCTGGTCTTTTCAGTTTCAAACAAATCATCCAAATCATCTTCTGCCTCAGCCTCCAGCTGTCCATCAAAATGTGCAGCTTTCAACATTTCTTTTTTGATTTTTTTCTCTGACAATTTATTTTCTTCTTCATCTCCGTCCATAATAGGAGCTTCCTCATCATCAGCAAATTCTTCATCGTAATCTAAATCATCATGATCAGAGTCTCTGTCATTTCCAGATCCACTTCCACCCAAGACTGTTCTCATTCTTCTTCCAGCACTTCCATTGCCAACATTTGCTATCACACTCCCGTTGGCTGCAGGTGAATTATATCTGAATCTTTGATCTGGTGTACCTTCAGAAATTGACCTATCCTCCATATGTTTCATCAACCATCTTGGTACACTAGAGTTTCTTTCCATTTTTGCTTCCGCCTCTTCCAAAGTCAAAGTGGCATATCTATTTCTAGGTGTGAATCTGTATACTTTCTCCGCGGGAATCATTTTGAATCCATCTTTATCGAAAACAAACAATACATGTTGTTGTTCTGTTGACCCTGCTTCATAGTTCCCCACAAAAACGTTTTTCCCGTCATAATCTTCTATTACCCAAGGATAATGCTCTTCATATCTCAACTTTCTTTTTTCTTCATTCATAAGATTAATCTGTCTAGTTTTACGTTTGAACAAATTCTTTCTATTCTTTCTGGCTCCACCATCAGGGGCTACCTGAGACATATCTGCCTGATTCTTATTTAGTGTTGGTTTTTCCGGTGCTACTTTTGCTGCATCAGCTGTAGGCTTATCCTTTTCTTCCTTTTCTTCTGATTCTTCGGTTGGCTTTGCTGTTGCTTCTTTTTCTTCCTGTTTCAATTTTTCCATTTGTTGCTTTTCCCTTTTCCTTTGATCTAATTCCTCACGGGTTAAATGGAATTGCATATTTCTGGGATCTTTTCTGTGCAACCTTACCGGTCTGGTAAAATCTTTCGTAATATTCACATCCTGTTTAGTAGCAAATTTCATTATATGAAATCTAATATCTTTCACATCCTCTTCTGTGCATGACTTTAATGGGATGGTTTGCCATTCTTGTTGCTTGCTGGGCGATGTAGGAGTAGAACCATCTTCCTTTTTCACTGTGACTTCCTTTTTAATCGGAAAATCTGATTGACTCATATTTGAAAATAAAAAGAGGGAAAAAAAGGTAATGAATTGAATTGGCTAGTCTTCTAGGAAATAAATTGACCTTGAAGACTGAAAAGTAGTAGACAATCAATTACCACAAGCAAATAAAGCTGTTATGGATTTCGCTCTCTCTTTTTTTTTCTTCTCTTTTCTTTGACATGATTTTAGTACTTTTTCAATATTGAAAATATAATGCGAGCATTTGGAAACAGTTGCACGACCTCAATATCTAGATATTAATACCAAAGCGAAAGGGTTGCCAATACCTTCTGTACATTTTAAGCAAGCTTATTAATGGTATTGACTTGAATTGGATTGAGAATGTGAGGGATGTAGCTCATGAGTATTGCTTGTACTATAATGAGTTTTATGGGATTGGGTTTTTCAATTAAAGACTCTTCGTGATAATGCAATACCAAAACCAAAATTTATTTAACGATGCAATAACTATTTCAACGTGAGCTATCCATGAATCAGTGAGAATCTTTATTATGGAAGAAATTGGTCAAAATTTGACAATGTTTAGTAACTTTATATCATGGTGTTGGGATGGTGCCACAAATGCAGATTGTGGAACATACATGACAAATACGTAGTAAAATTTTGTTTCTTGTTTTTATTATTTAGCCACTTTTTTATCCGATTCTTCATATTACTTTTGGTAAAGTGATAAGATTAATATCATATTAGTAAAACACCCCCAATGATGAATGTTTGTATTTATAGCCAGACTATAAAAATTACGGGGATTTAATTCGCGACTCACCCACGTTCTCACACAGTATGTGCTTTTTTCATAAGTATGATTTGAACCCTAAAATATCAACTTTCATAATAAACATAATTCTTTCCAGAGAACTAAATGGTTGGTTTATCACGAGTACTTAATGCTGGGTTTATTCTAAGTGGACAATCTGTTTTCCAGGATGTTGCTGCCCCACATCAAGCATCAATTGAACAATATAATATTGTCAAGTATCTTGGTGGCAGCGGTCCATATATTCAAAATTCAGGGTATGGGATTTCTACTGATATACCAGAAAAATGCACTATTGAACAAGTTCAAATGATTAGTAGACATGGTGAGCGATTTCCTAGTAAAGGAGATGGGAAATATTTTAATTCAGTGATGGAAGTTTTCAAGAGATATGGTGAATTTCATGGAGATTTATCTTTTTTAAATGACTATGAATATTTCGTTACTAATCCAGATTATTATGAAAAGGAGACTACTCCTAAAAACTCAAAAGGTCCATATTTTGGAACTACAAATTTATTACGACATGGAGCTTATTTTAGAAAAAGATATCAATCACTATTTGACCAAAAGGAGAAGCTTGTTGTGTTTACTAGTAATTCTGGAAGGTGTTATCAAAGTGGTGACTATTTCGCTCGAGGGTTTTTAGGAGATGATTACTCAGAAGATACAGTTGAATTTGTTGTTGTTGATGAAGACAAAAAAATGGGTGGTAATTCATTGACACCAAGATACGCTTGTAAAACTTTGAATCAAGATTTACACAAAGATTTGGTGAATCAGTACGATAAGACTTATTTGGACGATATTTTATCTAGATGGCTAGTAGACAATCCTGGATTAGATTTAAGTGCAGATCAGGTCTCGTCATTATTTCTTTGGTGTGCCTTTGAGATTAACGTTAGGGGGTATTCTCCATTCTGCAATCTATTTACAAAAGATGAATTTATCAGAAGTGGGTACCGAAACGATGTTGGTAATTACTATCAAACTGGTCCAGGTAATAATATGACAAAGGTAATTGGCTCACCTATGGTGGAAGCGTCGTTGAAAATGCTTCAAGAAGATTCAAAAATTTGGTTGACATTTACCCATGATACTGATATTGAGATGTATTTGACATCTTTGGGATTGATTGTTCCACCAGGGGATTTGCCCGTTGATCGAGTACCATTTCCCAATCCATATAATGCAGCAGAATTTTTCCCTCAAGGTGCTAGAACTTACACTGAAAAATTGAAATGTGGTGAAAAGCAATATGTTAGATTTATCGTAAATGATGCAGTTTATCCATATCCGGGTTGTAGTGGAGGTCCTGGGTTTTCTTGTGAATTGAATGATTTCATCAAATTAGTTAAAAGTCGTTTACATGATGTTGACTATAAGCTTCAATGTGAAGTGGACGGACCAGCGGAATTGACATTTTATTGGGATTATAAAGACAGAAAGTATAATGCGCCGTTAATAGATCAGTAATTAGCCAAATTCTTGACTAAGTGGTAGATTGTGTATTAATAGAATAAAATGTATTCAAAAGGATCTCTCTATAACTGTATTGGTTGGTATGACTTTTCAATATTTTCCGTATTCCCTTGGGATCAAATCTTTCCCCGGTTCAGGTTCATAATTTCCTCCGCACCGGTGCAGATCTGAAAAAAATAAAGAAAAAGGTAAAAGAAAACAAAAAATATCTAATAACCTTAACTATAATCAAAATCTTAATCGTTTATCCATAAAAACAGTTGAAAGTCTATTCAGATTTTCAAATTTACTTGCTTTCTGCCTGGTCATCCTAATAAATATGTCTATAGTGGTTCAAGATAAAGAAGATCAAATTTTGACTCAGTTGGAGCATCCTCAGCCCGACACCAAATCCCCACCAAAATATATTGCATATCTAGCAGGTGTTTGTTCCGGTATAAATAAGAATTTAGTGGGTCACCCGTTTGATACATGGAAAAGTCGATTACAAACAGCTCCCAAGGGGAGATTTAAAGGACCTATTGATTGTGCTTGGCAAACATTAAAGTATGAAGGACCATTTGGATTTTATAAAGGGTTTACTCCACCTTTAGTAGGTTGGGTATTTATGGATTCAATAATGCTTGGATCATTGCATACATATCGAGAGCTTGTCAAAGACTATATATATCCACAGGAAAAGAAATTACCATTGGTTGGTCATATGATAGCAGGGTTGGGAAGTGGATTGACGGTGAGTTTTGTTGCTGCCCCAATTGAACAATGTAAGGCAAGATTGCAAGTACAATATGATAAAAAATCAAGAACTTATAGTGGTCCTATTGATGTTGCTAAAAAAGTGTATCAAGCAGCTGGGATAAGAGGTATATATTCAGGTTTGATATCAACGATGATTTTCAGAACCAATTTTATATTTTGGTGGGGGTCATACGAAATTTTCACTCAATATTTTGAAAAAAATACCAAGATGTCAACACCTTCAATCAATTTTTGGGCTGGTGGGTTATCTGCTACTGTGTTTTGGATATTTGCTTATCCCGCAGATGTTGTTAAACAAAATATAATGACGGACTCTCCTATTCAATCAGAAAAGAAGTTCCCAAGATGGATAGATGCGGTAAAGTATATTTATAAAGAAAAAGGTTGGCGTGGATTCACTAAAGGTTTTGGTCCCGCCATATTAAGATCATTCCCTGCTAATGCAGCTGCACTTTTAGCGTTTGAATGGGTGATGAGATTACTGAAATAATTATTATAGATCCTATAGAATGTATTATAAAGTTATATCAAATCGAAATGCTGTATGCGTGTAAATATATTTATTCAAATTATTGCATTTTAGAAGCCCTAATAATTCCATGCTTCCTCACTTCTTGATCCATTAATTCTCTTATTTTATGACTTCCAGCAATACCAATTGACAATACTGATTCCAATCTATCCAATGGCATTTTATCTTCTAACAACATTAATGCCAATTTCTCACTTTTACCAATAACACCAACTGTTAAACAACTCATATCGTGTTCTTCTAAGTTATTTACATCTAATAATGGTGTTTGATCATATAATCCACAAGATACACCACTCACATAATCATACATTGATATACCAGCGTCAATGAGTGCTAATGTAATAGAGTTAATAACTGCAGCTAACATCCCACCATCCTGGCATAATACTTGAACATTTATAACAATATTTGTTCTTGGATATAAATTTATCATAACACTTTCTTCAAATGTTTTTTCTAAAGTAGTTTTAAGTTCAACTAATCTTCTTTCATTTCTACTTCGTTTTTTCCTTTCAAAAGTTGAAAAACTAGCAATATTCAAATTCACTTCTATATTTGCTCGTTCTGAATGTTGTTGAGATCTTAATGCTGGTTCTATTGGTCCTTGTACTGTGCACATCACTTTGGTATTACCTTGTTCGACATATGAGGAGCCATCCGATGAGTTTGGATGAGTGTTGATACGGCATTCAAATCTACGCAATTCGTTCCATCTTCTTCCGTCTATTCTAAGTCCCTCAGGTGAATATAATTCCATCTTTTAATTAAATAACAACTTTATAATGCTTGGGTGTAGATGCTAGGAAAACTGTTAAAAAAAAACAGAGAGATCTCTGTTCAATAATGTCATCGAATTCAGTTTTGAATTTTACCAATGAGAAAATAGTTGAAAAAAAAAATGTTCGCTCTCGCAACAACACATTGATTATCTATGCAAATTCTAACGTCTATAAACTCTGTATAAACTTCATTGTACACCAACAATTACTTAAAAAGAAAAACACAGATGAATACATTAACCCATTATCAAAAGTATTTTCTCCCAAAAATTCCAATTTATAAGCAAAATATAGCCAAGTGGCTTGTGAAATGATCCACAATAATAAACAACTTATACCAGTAATCTTATCTGTAGTCAATAGTTTGGTTTTGGACAAGAAATGTGGGAGAAATATTAAAAACCAAATGAAATATTGTGATGTAATGACTTTGTTGAATGCAACAAACACAAATGTTTGAATGAATAAACTTGATATTAAATCCTCTTTAGCAAATATCAATGGGATTATAACTGCTGATAATAGTAATTGTGGAACAAAAGCGACTTTTTCAATATCAAACCCATTGGAATCTTCTAATAATGCCGATTTATAATATAATACCATGTTGTAAACTGAAAAATTATGGCGATGATCGAGTCTTGTGACATGATACAAATAAGAATTGTCTATGAATTCCCATCCGTATTTTAAAAACATTAAATAATTAACTACTGCCAATGTAGTCAAAGTAATAATAATATATTTCAAGTTTTTGGCGTTAACAAGGTTAATTCCAGGAACACTCGCCAAAAATGGGGTTTCTTGGGAAGATAAATAATAAAGTATACTTGGTAAATATATTATGGGATAAATTTTAAAATGAATAGAAAGTCCCAACCATATGGCAGATAATATAACATTGTCTTTATCCAACAAGTAGTATAATGACAACATAATCATTACTGTCAATACACTTTCTGCAGATCCTCGTGTACTTATAGTTATCACCATTGGATTTAATAACCAAATAGAGGATAATATCATTTTCTTCTTTTCCGATAATTGTTGTTGCTTTGATAAAAGTTTCAATATAATTAGTCCAGTAATAACATCACTAACCATAAATAACAATTTCCCAAAATGATACCAGTACTTGCCGAAATTGTCGGGTATTAACAAAATTGCTAAAATGGGGGTATATCTATATGTTTCTCTAAGATATGGCGATAGACCTTGATAAACAAATTTGGATGCATCATTGAATACAAGATAATCGATATCGGTATATTTCACGGGCATATATTCATCTTGATACAATCCAAAAAAGAAAAACCCGAATCTTAATAGAATTGAAAATGTGATGAGATATTTCAATTGACTCATGATTTTCTTCCAATTAAAGGGGAAAACAAAGATTTGGGGTGTTTCAGTAATTTGGAATCGGCTGACGTTAAAAAAAAAATTTCAACGTCACGGTATTGAAAGATAGATTTGTTTATACCAAACACGAAGATATTTTCAAAGAGAGAAGGGGAAAAAAAAAATCATTGAAAAACTTCTTCTCTTTTTCTCCACAAATTACAAAACTCAAACATGTCTACCTCCAACACACAAGAAGATGTTTACATAGAATATTTAAATTATGATTGGGATTCTTTCCAAGAATTTCAAGATGGTTTACAAGAAATTATGGATAATTATTTACAGAACTTGAAGGAACAAGATCCATCCGTTACTTCCATACCTAATTTAGACAAACAACAATTGATAAACCAAGCCAAGTCGTTTTTCTTTTGTAACAAAACTGGTAATATTATAAATTTAGATGATTTTGAAGATTGGAAGTTGCATAATGGAGATAAGTTTAAGAAAGACAAACAAATTGAGGAGTTGGGTACATCTGAGAATACATCAACAAACAATCAAAGCGATTCTGATCCACCATACTCTTCAAACTATCAAGAATTGGTAGGGTTGTTAATGCTGGGAAAACCTATACCTGGGATCAAACAAATACCTGATACAGTATTGACAGATCAAGGGTCAACTGCTTCTGCTTCACAAAGAACTAAACCGTGGGAAAAGAATAGACTGCCAGAAACAACCGAGGAAGTTTCTTTTGTATAGAGATGTATTGATTTGTAGTCAGATCTCCCGCTTAACGGTGTAAAGGATAATGAAATTATTAATAGATTTTGAAAACCGACTTTTCGAGGTCCAATAGAAAGAAGATTGAGTCGTAACATAGGATGATTTTGTGGAAATTACCTTTTGAACTGACTTGTAAAGTCTATTCCACTTGGCAATTTAAGCGAAGTTGTAATGTAGACTTCAATAATTGTTGGTTGCCCAATTAGTGTGCACTTTCGTTCAATTTTCCTAAAAGAGAAATGGTTTTGATACAGGTAATATAATTGACTGCCTAATGTGCTAGATAAATATAGTACTAATATATGAAATTAACCCTAGTCAAATTGTTCCTCTGATATAGTAAAGTGAATTCTTCATTAATAAAGGGTGGAACTGAATTAGTTGATCTGTGGAAGTGAATCATCCCCACAAAATTTTTGCAGCACTATTTTGTATTTGAGAGAAATTTCGTGGAATAATTAGCACTAAAAAAAAGTGTCTAGATCATGGCTTTGGTTCTGTACAATTTATATCACGAGACAAGAGTAAAATCTAAATCGTTTCAATGATTTTGGACAGCTCATAGGTTAAGAGATCCATATGTGTTGGTGGCAGTAGTATTGGTATTAAGTGGGTGGGTCATGGTATTAGAGAGTGGGTGTTATAAAAGAAGGTTGTGATTTTTTTTTTCCACTGGTGGTGGTGGTGCTGATTGTACTGCTGTTCACTTTATTGTTTCGTTTCGTTTTTCCTTTGTTTTGTTGACGTTGACATTTTTTTTGCTGTTGTTGTTGTATGGGAATTTTTGTATTAGTTGTTCTTTTTTGTTTTTTTTTACTTGTTCAAAATTTCATATAATAATAATATTCTTGTTTTCATATTTTTTTTTTCAGAACAAGAACAAATACAACTTATATAATTTGATCTTACTCCTATCCCCAGGTTTTTCTATTTGTTTTTGGGTTTGCCATTCATATATATATATATCTATTATTCAAATCAATTTGAGGAGTATCATTAATTTAAATTATATCAGTTAACAATGTCGTATCGTGGTCCTAATCAATTTGGTAATCAACCTCCACATCATGGAATACCTTCTCAACCTCAACCACATATTGGTCCAATATCTTCCAGCAAAAGTCCTTTAGAACAATTTGAAGATGTTGCTAAAAAAGTTGAAGATTGGATCGATGATTATTTTAAAGTCTTGAAACCATACGTCCCAGCAATTGGTAGAGCATTTTTGGTGGCCACTTTCTATGAGGATACTTTAAGAATCTTCACTCAATGGAATGAACAAGTTTATTACTTGCACAACTATAGACACTATTGGCGTTGGTTGACCGTTTTATTCTTGATCAATAATATGGTGGTTATGACAGTTGCATCCACTTTAGTAATTGCCAGAAAAAAGAATAACATTGCTACTATTGCATTGATCGTTGTTGTTATTATACAAGGTATTGGGTATGGTTTATTGTTTGATGCTCAATTTGTTTTGAGAAACTTGTCCGTTGTTGGAGGGTTAGTATTAGCATTTTCCGATAGTATTGTTAGAGATAAAAGATCCTTAAACATGCCAGGTTTACCGATGTTGAACAATCAAGACAACAAAAAGTATTTCCTTTTAGCTGGTAGAATTTTGTTAGTATTATTATTTTTGGGATTCGTCTTTTCTTCTGATTGGTCATTGGGTAGAGTTTTCATTATTATAATCGGGTTAACTTCTTGTGCTTCAATTGTTGTTGGTTACAAGACAAAGTTTTCAGCTGCTATCATGCTTATTGTTTTATTCTTATACAATGTGTTCACTAACCAATTCTGGGCTTATGCATCTCAAGATGCTAGACGTGACTTTTTGAGATATGAATTCTTCCAAGTTTTGTCAATTGTGGGAGGATTATTGTTAGTGGTTAATGCAGGTGCTGGTGAATTCTCCATCGATGAAAAGAAAAAGATTTATTAAACTAAAAATTGAATCTTACTAATCCAGAGAGAATAAGTCAGGAGAATGACAGAATTTGTAATATTTTGATGTTTTCTTTATTTTGTTTTAGTTAACTAAAAGTTGTAGGTTAAATAAAATAAGGGTGTCATTTTCAGTGTATCATATTCTTTATATATTTATGTAATAAAGCAAGAAAAAATATATTGGCCCAATAAAGGGTTTGTAATTTGCAATTCACTAACAATTTAAAGGCGCCTAAAACTAAAACGAGAAGAAAAAAAAACTCATCTGTTATTACTATACATACATACACACACACACCACACCATTATAATTTACTTCCAGCAGTAATGTCTGACAGTGAACAACCTAAATGTCCGGTGGATCATTCCACTAGAAGCTCCTGGTTATCCAAATTAACCGGTGATAAAAAAGAACAACCCAAAGCAGCACCACCTCCAGTTTCGGAAGAACCATCTTGCCCCGTTGATCACAATGCTAGATCCGTGTGGGCCAATAGTGTATCGGTTCAAGTAACGGCTCCTGAAGCTATTGAAACCACGGGTACATGTGATTCATCCAAGATACCAAATACATTAGAAGACACAACAACTACAAATATAGATCTTCCTGGAGAAAGAGAACTTAGTTCCATACCTCGCACATCATCAAATACTAATTGGATTTATCCTTCCCAAAAACAATTTTTCGAAGCTATGAAGAGAAAGAATTGGGATCCTCAACAAGAAGATATGAAAGTTATAGTACCTATACACAATTTAGTTAATGAAAGAGCTTGGAAACATATATTGATGTGGGAAAAACCTTATGCCGAAGACACACAACAAAAATGTGGTGGGATCACTTTAACCAGTTTCAAAGGAGATCTGAAAAAATTAACTCCTAGAGCTTGGATGAAAAGTATATTTGGATATGATAAACCATTTGATCGTCATGATTGGTTAATTAATCGTTGTGGAGTTGAAGTAGAATATGTGATTGATTTTTATACTGGTCAAAATAGTCAAGTTTACTTGGATGTTAGACCCAAATTAAACACTTTAGAAGGTATTAAAATGAGATTTGGTAGACCATTTGGATTCTAATCAAAAGAAAAAATTGTTACTGTTTAATTTTAAACTTATATATATATATCTTTATATATTTTATAAATAGTAGGGTTTTTCAGTAGGAATTCTTGTATATATACATGATTATTTATTTTTTTGGAGAGGGAAATTTATCTTCTACCCATAAATTGACCAGATTGACCTAATTTTTGCATATTTTCACCAACTTGAACATTGGTTTCAAAATATTTGGCAACACATCTATCAAGACATAAAGATTCTTGCTTTGAAATATCAGCTTCATTATATGATTTGTTGATACATTTGGTGTGACATTGGGAAACTAAAGCATTGAACATGCCAGTAACCATATCTAATTCAGCTTCAGCAGCTTGAAGTTTTTGTTGAGATGAAATTTGAGGAGTAGTACCACCTAAGCCAAACATTATTGTAGTAGTTGTAATATAAAAATTGGTATGGAGTAATGAATATTTTCCATCATTTTTTTTTTCTTCACATTTTTTTCCAGTTGCTTTACTTTCAATTTTTCTTTGCCATTGTTGAAAATTGATGAAAAATTGTCGCAGATCAAAAAGCTTTAATGTCTTACAGTGAATTATGTCGCAAACAGATTCACTACTTAAACTAATTAACAAACACTACAAATTCATTCATTCATAACCCAGGAAATGTGATTTGTAGATATCCACCCCATAGGAGCTCTTCTATAGGAAACTGTTTCCTCAATTCATCCATATCCTTTTTATGTTCCGGCGCAATATTTGCTAACCCTTGTGCTAGGGTGATTGTTTTGCCATTAATACATGCACTCCCACCAATATGTGAAAATCTGCAATTGGTAAAATACGGCTGGTAAGTAGTTGTATCAGAAACAGCTTGACTAACATCATAATAATATCTCATAAATCTCCAGATTTGGGTTCGTGTATTCAATACAGCAACTCGTAATAAATTCTTATTTTCAGCAGCTAATTGCAAAGTAGCAAACCTTGAAACATCAAATTTGTCACTCGTATACGGCTCGGTGTCATAAAAACGCAAATGGCTATTTTTAACTCCACCTATGATAAACAAATAATCTCTTTCTTCATTTCGGTAATATACTGCTGTATGATGACAACAACGAAGTTCTGCTTCCTTTAATTGTGGTTCAGCAACTTGATTTTCTGGACTAAGGGTCTTGACTTCTTCATCTTCATCTGGTTTCTGGGATATATTATAGTAATCAAAAGCAAATGTAACAATCTTTTCCCATTTACAAGTCTTGAAAACAAACCTGTATAAATCTCCATGAAACTTGTTATCTTCAGCACATCCTCCTTGAACAATTAATGCTCTCGATTCAAAATATTTCTGGATTTTATATGATTCTCGTTCGTTGGATGGTAGACTGTAATCCCAAAACTTATCAACACTTGAATTAGTGACTTCATCTTCAGGTGATTTTTCAGTGGTTAAATTTGTAAATTGTTGCTTTTCACTTTCTCGCTCACTAACATCGATGGTACATGTTTCATCTACACCCAACAGATAATCAATTAAATTATAAGCAAAATACCCTCGTGGCAGTGGACAGTTTTCATCTTCATCTATAATAATATCACAAGTAATATCTGATCCAACTTTACAAACTAAAGCTTGTTTTGAAAAATTGACACTATTGAAAAATGGTGCCTTCTCAGTGGTTGTCAAATCGATTTTAAGCATTTCATTAGTTGCCTTGAATTTTGAAATATTGGTTGTAGGGGTATTAGTCTCCGGAGAGTATTCGTTTTCGTCCAAGACAAATCCCCCAAATACAAATATTGATACATTGGCACCCGATTTAAATAACACGTTGTTAGCTGTGTCTTCTTCTTCCATTGTTTCAATACTCACCGAATTTGTAAACAAATCACTGGGCGTACCGGTAGGCATTTCAAATGCAGAACCCCTTTTCTCTTCAAACTCAGACCTACTAAATGAAGGGCTGGGTCTGAATTCAATTGGTTCCCTTTCAAATATGTCTTCTTCTAATACATGTTTCCTAGTTTTCTGATTTTGTGAATGATCTGTAGTAAACGAATTTATGTCCGAAGTTGCTTCTGCTAAAGGAGAACTACGATCAGTATTATACCAGGCTTTGAGTTTGATGGGATCAATTGGACTCCGTTTAAATAGCTGTGCAGGTGAAATTGCTCTTGGTGTCAGTGATGGTATCTTGGTGTCAAAACTCTTGGGCATTGGAGAAGCTGTTCGACTACTGGATGCAGAAGGATTATTTGAATGTAAAATTTTCTTTCGTGCACTCTCTGAATAAGTCACTTTTAATGGATGAGGCGATTTTACTGTGTCATTATGTTTATGACGATGGAATATATTAGCAGATCTGGTGAAAACATTACCCGTTTTGGAAGAGTTTGTTGTACCAGTTGAACTTGGTTGACTCATACTGCTTGAGTTACTAGGATTGCCTCTAATTGCCGACAGAGGTCGATTACTTTCTGTACTAATTGGATATTCCCTAATTACAGGTGATCCTTGAATTACTTCACGATTATGAAAGTCTAATGACTGTGCAGTGTTAATCTTGTGTAAAGCAGGACGTGCTGTATTGGTAGTAGTAGTAACAGTATTATCCCTTATTGAGTGAGAGTCTTCCAATGGTACCAGTGGATTCAGGACGGTCTTCTCCTTTGCATATCCTTCTGTTCTGGTATTGAATTGCTTTGAGGATCCTTTAGATTCAGTATCAAATACAGCTGCTGACAGATGATTCCCATTAATAAAGTTACTATCGAGGACTGAATCAGCAGGCTCATGGATATTAGAACATATTCCCATACCTATTCTACCTGCCTTTATCGATTTGTTATTTCGAGTCAATTTAACTTTTGAAAACTTTAATGTTGTGGTGTCAATAATATAGCCATCTTCGTTTAAAATAATAGCTTTTTCCACTATCCAACAATCTCCATTTTTGTTAGGACGCAAAGACTTATTTTCAATTTGGAATCCTCCATAGAAAAAGAAATGCCTCGATGATATTCTGGTAGATGCCATTCCAATTATATTCTTGGGGAATTCTTGCATCAATGCTGTATCCAAATACGTTACCGAGCCCCTCGTAGCATTATATTGAAGAAAATAAGGATTGGGTTCCATAAATGGGTTTGTTAATAATCTTGTATTGACAAAGGGCGGCAATTCAAATGGGAAATAGATTTGAACTTTTTCTAAATCAGCATTTGGTGGTAACCCCAAATGCTCAAAACTATTCACTTCAGATGCACAAAGACCACCAAATATAAATGTTGAATCTTCAATTTCAAAATGATTTTGGTAGCAAATTGTTGGAACATTGGAAATATATTTCAACCGATCTTCATCGTCTTGCACGCGGTTTGGGATATTAATTGTAAGTTTGGGAATTGCAAAATAGCCTGAAAATGCCCCAATATGTTCTTCCTGGTAAGTATGCCTGTTGGAGTTGTCTTGGTTTGGTATGGAGGTGGCAGTTTCTTTTGTGTGATGATCTTGACTCTGATGTGTAACTTCATCTAGATTCATTTCTGGTGTGAATGAAAACTGTAGATCATTATCGGTATCTACAATACTTCGACTGCAGCTCTCAGGAGCTAAACTATACTTCAAAACTGAATAAGGGATATTGAACTTGTTCCTCAAATCACAACATTCATAATCAGATTGAGTTTGATCGAAAAAGGAAATTTGCCGGGGATTGTTAGCCGACTGTTCATGTTCCATCTTAGATTCTCGATTTAGGTTGTTGGTTTTAGTGACTGATAATGAAGTAGTATTTGGAGTTGCATTAAAACTGTTGTCATCTCCATAATCTTTAACCACGTCCAGATTGCATTTATTAATTGCTGAATCAATTTGAGTGTTGTCTTTGTAAATCTTTTCTATATCTTTGTGTGCGTTTTGTCTGTGTGCTTGTTTGTATTTCAACAGTGGGGTAATCATGAGGCTGTCCTTTTTTTCTCTCTCTTGCAACGCTCGTGTGGTGTATATTGTTTAAAGATAATCTCAATTATAGTTGCTTACGATATAGATAACAAGTATTGATTGACTTTGGTAAAGTAATTTGATAATTAATATAATCTTGAAAGCAATTACAATATTATCTCTTGTTCATTTTTAAAAAAATAATTAGAAAAATAAATTTAACGAAAAAACTATCTAATCAACACCTTGTTCAACTTGGAGAAACTCCGCAAATCATTCGCTTAACCCTTTCATGCAGCTCGATGTGTCAAAAATATGCGTTTCTTTTTACAACAGAATAGAACTTTTCAATGCATCAAAACAATGATGAATTAATAATGTAATCAACAAATCAGTTGATTTTTTGTTTAAAAAAGAAAAGATAGTAGCTGCAAAAATACAATTTTTCTTTTATTGCTGTCTAGTTTTTTTAATAATTGACGGACTACAAAAAGAGCTCATATATGCCGGTATCTGTTGCTTGCAACATGTATGTTCTAATCGAAACATACCACCACGGCAAACCCTGAGAACTGAGGCATTGTCCACTCCCAAGAGTTTATACATTAGGGCTGAACATATCGGCCTTGACCAATGTGTGAATCTATAAAGTATTGGTTAGTATCTCGTTAAAAGTTATGGTCTTGGATAGTTCTTATTGATACGTACATCTTGAATTGAAGCATTGATGAATTGTCTCACTTCTAATGCTAGCCAAACTTTCATCATACTCAAAGAGTTTTCATTCTTCAATATCTCTCTACCTTCTTTCAGAACTCCTAATCTTCTCAATACGGGTAATGAACTGTTTTTAATAAAAAAGTAATGTTAGTATTAATTCTAGTCTTTATATTAATCATTTGATTTATTGGTTATTTTTTCCTACTGGACCAAAAACAAGCTGAAAAGCTCCATTTCTTCAGTAGGAAAACCAAATAATAGTGCATATACAAACCTTGCAAATAAATCCAAATTAGGATCCAATTGTCTTCCAATTCCCTCTAATAACAAAATCGCCACCACAACTGTAACAAAATCACCTTCCATTCTCACATGATGGTTTCTAACCATTCCTAAAACTTGATCAAGTAAATCACCAATACTTATATTTCCTAATGTGAATGTTCTTTGTTTCATTCTGTCAACTAATTTTTCCACTTTCAATGCAAAGATCTCCTTATTCAATACTGTTTCTGGGGTTCTTGATCTTTCTGCCATTAATTCACCAGCTCTGTATCCATCAAATTCTGACAATGCTCTGAATAAATCAATAAAGTTAATTCGATCTTCTTTGTTTAATTCAGTTACTAGCCCTACATCTAAGAAACATATTTCAGCGTGATATCCTTGTTCGTATAGTTCAGACAATTTTTCACACCATGCATTGGTGTTGTCGCCCAATTTCAATAATTCGTTTGTTATTTTGTTTGTCTCCGTCTCATTAGAAGTTTTCACTATCTTGTACTCCTTTTTATGTCTGTATAATTCATTTTTGTAAAAGCGAACCATCATATTACCTGGATGAAGATCAGCGTGAACAAAATTGTCCAAAATCAACATTTTAAGAAACGCATCTAAACCTTTATCACTAACTTCTTTAGATAAATTCTTACCATAATTCTCTGACAATGATAAAAGCTTGCTCAATGGGATAGCATGAATATATTCTTCCACAAGAACATCCCTGGTGGTAAAGTTCAAATATGGTTTGGGGAAATGAATGTCCAATCTACTTTTAAAATTCTCTCTAAATTTGGCCAAATTGAGTGCCTCGATTCTAAGGTCTAGTTGTAGTCTCATCAATATAGAAAACTGCTCGACTTCATCGGGCAAAGACAACCATTCCATTGTTGGGATAATGTTTATTACATTAGCAAAAAACTTCATAATCTTTAAATCACGGTTGATTTTGAGTTCAACATTAGGATGCAAAACTTTAATGGCAACAAATTCATTTGAATCCAAGTGTTCTGTAACAACAATGTTTTCAAAAAATTGTTCCTGTTTGTCTTCAGCTTGTAATTTCAATTGTTTAACAAGTTTATCTTCATCTTTTTTAGCTCTTTCTAATACTTTGGGTGAAAGCTTACCAAGATAAACTTGTGCTATAGCCCCAACTCCTAATGGCTTTTCTTTAAATTCATCAAAGATCTCATCAAATGGTAAATTGCCAAAACTCTTGGAAATAATTTTTTTCGTCAACTCCAATGAATGTGCCTTTGCATTAGAATGCAAACTGCCCAATTCATTACACATTTCTTCTGGGAATATATCAGTACGTGATGCTGCCCATTGTCCCAATTTAATGAAAGAAGCACCTGCAACTTCAGCACTCCAACGCAAGTACCTATACCATAATGTAGCCCCAGTTCTGACCAAATTCCCGCTCTCGGATCTATGCCTTCTTCCAAACCAACAAATTGGTGAAATCAACAATACGGGAACGAAAATACAACTTAATTCAATAAACCTTACAAATGTAAACATGGGATCAACTAAATAATCTTCAATTGCAAATCTCAAATAATAAAATGTTCGAATAATCCAACTTGGATGTTTTTTCTTTGTCTCTCGATACCCATAATATTGATTGTATTCTTCCTTTTGTGATGATTCATATAACCCCATTTCAAATGTTTCTGAAGTCTTTGATGGCGTTAACGTATGAACAGATGTATCTAATGCATGCACGTCATTATCAATGTGTTGATGGTATACCGTAATTGAGGCTAAGGCTCCAATAGATATTCCAAAGACTGCTCTATGAGAAGTGGGAAATTTTGGAAACGTATTTGTTTTGGTGTATACATTTCTGATTGTCGATTTGGAAACAAATGGAAGTGTTCGTATTGATGGCTTTAGTATTCGAAACATTATCAGTAATAAACAATGGATTGTTAATTAAATTCTAAACAGCAATATTTTCTAATAAATAAATAAATAAATAATTTCTCTATACTAATTTGATTAATCCTCTATAAATCTAACACAATATCAACATTCTATATGTATTTAAATTCCACTACCTAGATAAAGGTTGTTGCTTTTTTTTTTGGTGGTTTTTTTTTTCGGGCTTCTTCGATTGCTATTTTAGGAAGTATGAGCAATGGTTGATTCTTGATTCCCGTTGACCGAGGCATCGGCACGACCATTCTCTTGCAAATGATTTCGAAGAATCGACACCCACAATCCAATTGTTGATGCCCCCTTAGGGTTGGTCTTTGCTCCTCTTCTACTTACAATTCCGTCGTGAGCATTCCAAACATCCAAAAATACAGGTATTTTAATCCAATCCAATGTATTCAAGTTCTTTACAATGAACAGTTTATCTTCATTTAAAGGTAATTTGTACTTGTGATCTTGGAATAATGGGAAAGACTCGTAGCTTTTTAACGTTTCTATGCTTTCCGAAATGACTTTATCATTTTGTTCAATATCCATTTCAATTGATTTAAAGTTTGATTTTAACGTATCAGCCTCCGAACTCTCATCGACACCATCAGAATCAGTGCTATAATCAGTATTTTCAGCTACCAAAGCATCTTCATCATCCTCATTTTTAATAGACCCGGCTTTTCTACTTTTATTCAAATACCTTTCTTCGGCATATAAGACACGGTCCATGGTATCCTCTGTCAAATAAGAAGTATCTCCTTTAAATGACTCGTGTCTGTCCAATGTGCGACGTTTCAAACGCTGAACATTGCCCACTTTAGCATCATCAGGATCTATAGGTGCGTTACCGTAAACAAACTTTTTCACTCTCAGCCAGTGTTGAGGACTTAAAGGTCCTTTGACAAACTTGATTTTAATAAAACTATAGATCGAGACAGTGGTGGAACTAATAAGAACAAATGGCACCCAAAAGGGAACAACCAAACAAGCCAATAAAGCAATAACTAAAATCTTAGCCCATCGATTCTTTCTAATAAATGGTGTCTCCTCCTGTTGATTCCCAAGAAATATCTTTTTATCCTTTAAAGATAAACGATGAGATTTGGTTAAATCCACAAACTTGGGACGAACTAGTTTATTAGCGATTTTCGCTTGGGGTAGATTATCCAAGTAAACAATTTTTATGTTATCCAATTCCTCAAATGGGGACACATCTGTTATGAAGGAAGTGAAAAACGCCACGGTTCTATCATTTTTGATATTTGCTAAAAGAATGTGCTTTTGAAATTTCTTTAATCCTCGCATATACTTTTCTTGTGGATCTGCCATTTTAACTAATATCTTGTCGTGGTCTGCGATAAACAATTGTCCCCCTGACTTCCCGAATAAATATGGTCCTAGTCTATTGGCAACTGCATCAAAGATATTGTCATTAAAAAATTGGATTCCCACGTGTGGTGTAGCAAATGTACTGAAAAATATTGGTTCAATCTTTTCAAAGAAATCTAATTCATTTAGTAAACCAATCACATATCTAGAAATTAATCCACCAAGTGAATAGCCGATGATACTTATTTTCGTAACTTCAAGATCGTTATTTTGTTTCAATGATTCGATTTCATAGAAAATATCAGCTATAATCTTTTTTGCATTTAATTCTAGTCCATCATAAGTTTTCCAAAATCTAAAACACGCAGGTTTAATGGTTGCAATTTTATCGTCAGTTGAACTGGGTAAATTTTCTTTTATGAATTTTTCTATTGTCGCCATATGAGACGACGTACCCCAGAGACCATGGATTAACACAAACAAATGAGTTGATTTTGATTTAGAGTTTGATGATAGGCTCTTGTTGATGTCACTCATAGTAGATTTTGTATAAATTATTTTATCAACCAAAATAATATGAAATCAGAAAGAATCAAAGAAAAAAAATAAAATGGATAAGAAAAGAAAAGAATGAAAGGGATTCCTAGACTGTGCGAAGAAGAAGAAGAAGAAGAAAAATAGAATAAAGACGATAAACAGAATGTGATTATTTTACGACCACAAAAACGTAAACATACTCGGTTGTAAAAAATTTAAACCCGTTCTCCAAAACTAAGTAATCTATAAGATTTTAAATCCATCCAGTGTAATTGTTTATTCGTAACCTATTTGGTGTTATATAATATATCGTTCAAACCAACATTATACATAAAAGCATCTAAAGATTCAGATTGATTTTTAGACCCCAATGAGGTATGACCAGAAACTAGATTGTTGGAGTCTAGAGTAGGCAGAAACTGAGATAAATATTGGTTTTGTTGTACATGGTCCGGTAATTGTGGGGATTGTTGTGGGTAAGCTTGTTGCTGTTGGTGATTCCCAAGCTCTTCTGAGACATTTGAATACGCGCTGGGAGTATTCTGATATGGTTGTGCTGTCATAAAGAAAGGCATGTTATTGTTAGTCGAGTGTTGCTGATTGGTGGTTGTTGGCAACAAGTTACCAAAATTGTCAATAAAATTGTCATAATCTTCGTTAAATGGAATATCTGTAGTTCCAACGCCAAAGCTTTCACTAGGAATGGTTGTTTCATTCGTAGTTGTTGAACTGGCCCCATTTTCATGTTTCTGTTGTGGCTGTTTCTTTATATTTATTCTATTGCCATCCATATCAAGATTAAATTTATTCATTAACGCAAGCTGCATTTGTTCGACAATATTATAAAATCTAGATGATATTGGATTTGTTTGGCTGTAGTATTCAAAAATCTTTTTAGCTGAATTCAAATAGCTCATTTGTTTGCATGATGAATATCCATCCTTCAAAGTATATCCGTTATCCTCGAGGTACAAGAGTGATAATCCAATGATCAATGTTGCCATAAAACATGTATGTGTTAGACCATGCAGCTCAGCTCTCCCGCTGGTAATGCGTATAGTATTGATGTAATTTTCCACTAGTTGTATTATCAATGCTGATGATTTTGCTGTAGCTTTGCAAAAATTGTGCATGGCCACTTCTGGTCTAGTTTTTGGTCTCTTCAAAATTTTCCGTTTCTTTTTCTTGTCAAAAATAAGGTACATAAAGAAGGGTCGAGAAAGCAACACAATCGCATATAATTGTGATAAATGTAAAAGCAACAAGGTGACCTTATGATCAATCCACGGTTCCGCAATTTTGCTTGGAGGGTTGCTTGGGTTGAAAATCTTATCAATTTGAAGTGGCTCCGGCAAGCTAAGTGACCACAACTTTAATTCTATTGCCAATTTTTCAGCCTTATAAGGATTAATTATTCCATCTGAATAATAATTTCTAACAACTTTCCCTAATAGTTTGGATATTTTGCATGCTTGTATCATGCACTCAAATCGTGTATCCTTTATTAGGTTGCCATCTAAATCTCTGTCGTAAACGTCCTCGCTGTCAAAATCATCCCAGTCATAATCATCAATTATTAATGGTCGCCCCAATAGTATCGACGTGATCCGGTCTAAAATGTACAAAGTCTTGAATAATCTTCTCCGATGAACAATATAACTACGATCTTTGAAAGATTCGTTGATAAACTTTCGATGTAAACCTAATGCTTGTGCATTTCGAATTGCCATTCCCAACATTAACCATGCGGTATTTCGTTGTTGTTTTGCTTGGTAGTAACAATATGCTAAAGAGAATGCTTCTGTTAGCCATAATTTTCCTTTATTCATATTCATTTTGGTCAAATAAAACCCAAATTCAAAATATGCTGATGACCGCATTGTTGGTGACTGTAATTGACTCAAAACTGGATCGTTAGTTGCTTCCGCGTGTAGTAGTCCTATGGCAATTACCAAATTTACTAGAGCAATCTTTTCTGGGTCACACCCGCTATAGTTTTCATAAACGGGGTTAATGCTATTCTCTTTAAAATATTCAACATTGACAAAGTAGGTAGCTTGTTGTATGTTCATGTAAAATATTCTAACAATCTCATTTAGTAATTGTCGACTTGGTAATGCAACTTGGACTATTTCTGTTGATTCATCTGGCTCGTCAATAACTTCTAATGAATCGCTCTCTGACGTGAAATCTGATTCCCCTATTCTATCCAAAAAAATGTTCCGACATTCGAAAAGAAAGGACAACGGTGAACTTTCCCCCACATATCTCAAATTACCTTCAGAATCGTATAAAACTTTAGGAGGGGCCCTTTCATTTTTTGGAGGATCTGGATGGGTTTTCTTGTCGATTTTTCTGTCCTTGTCTTTTCTTTCATCGTCTGGTGTATCATCGGCAGCAGGTGGATTTTGTTGTGTATGCTTTTCCTCTTCATTTTGTTTATTGTCTAATTTGTGTAACGGGAAGGACAACAATGGTTGAAGTTGAACTGGAACTTTTGAATTTCTAGTTAACATCTTCAATGTAGTTTTATCAATTTGATTCTCATCCTTTTTGATTTTGCTGGTAGTTGAGCTTGTTGCAGTTGCGGGTTTATTTCGTATTGTTCTTTTCTTATTCTTGCGTCGTATTGTACGTCTATCAACAATACTAAACTCACATTGGATTCCCTTTTTTGTGCATAATTCACAAGGTGACACTCCTGAACATTTGAATTTTCTCTTTTTGCAATAATCACAAGCTCTGGAGACTTTGGTTCGTTTATCTAAATCGACATCCATAGTAGCTACTATTCCCAAAATAAAAACAAGAATGGAAGAAGTGGGAAGAAAAAAAAAATATTATATTAAGTGGAGTGGGGCAGTTTTGAGATAATCCAGATGAAATCAATGGTAGACATGAGAAATTGAACTAGACACATAATATAAACTTAATTGAGATATGTTTCAAGTCAGATTACGTCAGCAACAAATAATGTTGGAAAATCACAAGTCAATTGGAAATAATCAGATGTAATTTCGTGTGGTATTCTTTGCAGTTGAATTCTTGATATAACCTATTGTTTAAAAACGTTCTTTTTTATTTTTCGCCTATGCTTATTTTCGGAGTTTATGAATGTTTGGAGGTACTGCCAATTTGACCATAAATTGAAACGTATTCTTGTATTGGACTGGGGCTATGTATAGAGACCATAGTTTAGTAAACTATTTTGGCTATGTAAATTTCCTCTTTAACAGAACACCATACGCTTATGAGAGTTTCTTGGAAACTAAATTGCATTCGCTCGCTCATTTAAAAATCATGATGCTGTCAAGTACATAAATCTATATGTACGGATCTATTCTACCACCATTCAGGAGCATCATAGCCATTAGGTCTACTAGAACACCTGTAACCAGTCTCAATTGTGTCAAATTGACACACGGGTTTAAGGGTCGATATTGTTGCCCCAAATCCTTTTGATTCTTGTTTAACAAAGTACTGCGCGTTGTTTAGCAAACCTGGTCTTTGTGCAATCATCGCGTCTAAAGCCGTCTTGGATATCTTATCAACAGAATCATAATATCTAATCTTAGTAAACTCTTTATATTTGTCGTTTAAAAGGATCTGTGATTTCCATAACTCTTCTGGATATTGACCTTGCTTTAACAACAATAAATCATATTGCACTAATGATGAGGTGCATAAATAACTACCTCCGTATTTGTGTCGTTTGTAGATGCCCAACATGATAGCAATTGCACCCAAACAACCAGTACCGTAATCGCTCATTGGGAAAGGGGGAACCATTGGCTCGTTTTTACCCATTGATAATCCTTGTACCCATGCCACACCACTTGCACAATCAGCAATTTGTTGCCATCCAGGACGACCACTCCATTCACCAACAAATCCAAAACAATTTTCAGCTCCATAAATATATCCCTTACCTCGTTCAACCCCCAATTGGGTTAACTTAGTTGGGCCGTAACCCAATTTCTCAATGGCTCCCTTTCTGTACCCATCAATGACCACATCAGCATCTTTTAATAATTTTTCAAATTCTAACCTATCGTTTGGATCTTTTAGATTTAAATTAGTGGTATGCTTACCCATGTTAGCGTCAACCTGGAAAAATGGAACATCAGGTAAGGTGTCGTCAGAGGTCACTTTGATAACAGTTGCACCGTATTCAGCTAATATCTTACCGATGGTTGGCCCTGCAATAATACGACAGAGTTCGAGCACTTTGACTCCGTCAAGAATTTTTCTGGACGATAAAGTAGCTGCAAATTCAATTTTTGGAGTTGACGTCTCAAGTGTTTCAACTTCAAATGGGGGAACTTTACTGATTGTTGCACCATGTTTGGTTTGCAAAAATACATCAGGCTTTAAAGCTTCGACTCCAGCTTGTTTGTTTTTTGTGTTTAGTTCCTCTAATTCATCTACTGTGAATTGATCCAACTTTTCTTGGTAAATATCAACAATCTTATCATAGTCTTCCAATCCTGGAATAAAAGCAGGCAATCCAATCATTTCAAGACATGTTGTTGCATCCAAAGAGCCATGAATGTGATAAAATCTATCTTTCTCCTTAGTGCGATACAAATTGGCTGACATTCTTCGATATGGGTCTGACTGTGCTTGATTTAAATCAGTTGGTTTTAAATACTTCAAGACCTCTTTCTTATCTGTTTTAAAAAATCCATCAACAGAAGAACAATAAGTTGAAAATAAGAATAATAAAGCATGCTCTAAATCAATTTTGCATGTACCATCGTTAGACCCAAATCTTTCTTGAGTTAATTTCAAAGCAACCAATGCTTCAAGACCTTTCAATGCTGAAATTGTTTCAGTTTGTTTTAATGGACAAGGAACTATTAAATTGTTGGAATCATTCTCGAACTTTATCTTTGATACATTCTCTGTGATAAATTCTTCAGGTAATAATGAGAGCAAACTGTTGAAAATTATCTTTGTTTCTTCTAGTTGAGAGTATTTATTCAGTGTCATGGTAATTGCAAAGAAAAAATATTGCAAATGTTCAAAGAAAAGCAGAACGTTGGCTTCATTTGGGTTGATATAAATACTACCTTAGCTTGTAGGAAAGGTGTAATTAATAATTTTGAACTGGAAACAAGCTGCTCTGTCGGAAATATGCAGCATATTGTTGGGGACAAAAGATTAAACTCGACGGATATAGAAATTGAGGAGATGCGATTATTATAGTTGACAAAAGCAAAACTATCTATATTTCCGACTATAGGCGTAATCAATTGTTTTAACTTAAATTGGGGTCAAAGTTTGATTGAGTTAATTGTTACACGGAAATTATTTCCAATAATGATAAGCAATATGAATTGGTGTTACACAATTGTATAATTCTATATACCAACTTATTCACTCAAAGCTTTTGCTGCGGCACTTGGATCCAAATAAACTTGATAATAATTCATCTTATATCCATTTTCACCGCCAGTGCTGTTTTCAAGTTTCATGTGACCTGCCCATTCAGTGGTTACATTCTTCCCATTGATCAAAGTATACTCAACATATCCGTTTAGCAAAATTTCTTTTTCATTGATTTCAGCAACATTGTTCACCACATGATGTCTATGAGTAACTTTCTCCCACATCCCTTGTCGTAATTGAGCAATTTCTTGATGTCCCTCTACTTTTTTCAATCCCATAACTAGGGGGGAATTAGTGGTGAAAAAATCCAAATAGGGATCATGTTGTTCATCTGAACGCGGTGCTTTATCGGATGCTTTGTAGAATTTGACGATAAATTCTTTTAGTTTTTCATTATTTTGAATGCCTGGTGAATAGTTTGTCATGGTTGTACGTATTATCTTGCTTAATGATCAGTCAAAAGAAGTTAGGGATGTGGGTGCATATTCTTTTTATAATGTTAGTTTTTTATTTGATCTCCGCATTATTCGACATTTTAGGAAACTGCTTATCCGCTATTAACGGAAGTCTTTCAATCAATGATAACGGAAATAGATTTCCATCATTTCCAACTTATTTATTAAAAATATGATCAAATAAATATCACAGTAAAAGTATTAACTGTTATCAAAATTCTTACATAGAGTGGTTGTTTTTTTTTCAACTATTAATAATGCAAAGTGGATTCTCAAAAAACAAACAGTTTTATACCTATATTCCAGCAGTCAATTCTAGTAGCACTAAACTATTATTGTTCTTACATGGATTAGGCTCATCTCAGAATTTTTATTATCCTATTGCTAGGAAATTTCCTCAGTTTAATGTTTTGTTAATTGATCATGAAGGAGCAGGACAATCGAAGTTGTTGCATCATACTAATTTGTCGTTACAGGGCTTGTCTGAAAACGTCGTTTCGGTTTTACAAGAGTTATCCTTGAATAAATTAGAAATTACCTTAATTGGACATTCAATGTCGGGAATGCTTGTCAGTTATATGAATTTGTTTACTGATTTACCAATTATTGAAAATGTATTGATTGCTCCTGTTCATCCTCGAAAGAATTTGGTAGATATAATGCAAAAGAGGATCGATTCATTGCAAGTAAGTAAATCACTAATTGAATTTAGTAATACTATTCCTGAAGCAGCTACTGGGTCTAACTGTGGTGATTTACAAATTGCTTTTATAAGACAATTAATACAAGGAAATTCTGTTGATGGTTATATTGCCAATTGTCAAGCTATAAATAGTGGTATAAATTACGATTTTGACTATGCAAGAATTAATAAGCCAACTTTGATCATTTATGGGAAACAAGACCAGACTTCGCCATGGATAGGATGCGTTGAAGAAATCTATAAAAACTTGCCTAATGCTCAATTAAAGGAGCTAGATGTTGGCCATTGGATTGTTATTGAAGATGACAAAAATGTGTATGATGCTTTAGAAAAGTTCCTCCAACAGTGATGTTTATTTATATATTCAGTATGTACACACCCCAAAAACTTCATTAAATCTAACTGCTCATTGCCCTGAATCACTTCTTCCTTCTAATAGCAAATCATTCATACCGACATCATACATAAACTCCTCAAGCCTTGGAACGTTTTCCATTCTTCTTTCAAACTCTTTTAACGAAGCCCTGCTACTATTATTGTCTTCTGAATTAGTGGCCGAAGGAACAAAAAATTGTTGAAAATTTATAATGTTTTCCAACGGAGTATTGAAAATAGATTCCCCTTGATCTGTCGGTTCCCTAGAATCAAATTGTGTTTGGTACACTTTAGGTAATGGCTGGTTTTCAATTCTTTCTTGAAATGGTGTTGGTATTGGTAGTGAAAGCAACTCATCATTTTCATCTTGTGGTTGTGCTTGTAAAGTTAACGTGTTGATCAATCGCAATACTATTGTGTGCAATCTATAACTAATGGTATTAGTTGATCCATAAAAGTTCAATATGGATTTTGCAATATACAATTGTTGCATCAAGTCATCAATAGAATACTCGTCCTTTTCGTAATCTGAGTTTGTTTGACGATACAAGATTGTTAATCCCAACATTATTGCTGCATGACAGCAACAATTGACGGTAATATACAGTTCAATTCTCTGAGGATGGCATTTTGTATATATGTGTATAGCTTGTATTGTTAATACTGACGCTTTAATGCTGGCAGAACAAAAATTCTTTAATACTTTCTGCTGTCTATCTGTAGAATTGTCTGTGGTTTGGTCTTTTTTAAACAATAAATACATGAAAATTGGTTTCCCTAATAACATTACTCCATATAATTGCATGATATGAATTAATAATATTGGATAGTTGTCTGACATAGCTGGTCTCACGGAACTATCAATTTCGTAAGAGATTTGGGTCTGGGAGGTCTTCAATATCTTGTCTATTTGAATAGTACTTGGCAATTTAAATGACCACTTTTTCAACTCTATGGCTATAGTCTCTGCCTTCATCAAATTAACAACGCCTTCTTGGTAAAAGTTTTGTACAATATGCCCAAGAATCTTTGAAAGTCGAGTATTCGCATCTAAACATATTGTAGAAATATCACCATTCAAGTCATTAGTAATAATTTCTTGATCTCTTGGTATGTGGAAATCGTCCCAATCGTAGTCGCTAATAGATAATGGCCGACCTAGCATTATTGATGAGATCCTATCACAAATGTATAATGTTTTCCATAATTTTCGTCTATGGATGATGTATTGTGGATTAGGGAAAGACTCATTCACAGCTCTTCTGTGTAGTCCTAACGCTTGGGCATTCCTGATTGCGTTTCCTAACATCATCCAAGACGATGATCGTCTTGCTGTTGACTGATAATAAAAATACATTAATAAACTGGTTTCAGTCATCCATAACCCACCATCATCGAGTATATTTCTAATCAAATCAAATCCACTTTCAAAATACTGACTTGAATGAACACCAATTTTCTCTACTATGCCGTGTTTTGATTTTTCAGCAAATAATAACCCCAATGAAAAAATCAAATGGAAGGCAGCCATTCTTTCGGGTGAAATGTTCAATGGATCATCAATAACTTTGATAAATTGATCACTAAGCCATTCTCTATTATAGATATACCACGTTTGATTGATATTTGCTTCAAAAAGATTCAACAACAACAAGGCATGTTCTCTTTTTGGCATTTGTAAAACTCTACTTTGTTTAACATGAGATATTCCATCAATTATATTTACTGTATCAGGATCATCTGTAAATTCAGACACCCCACGTATAGATCGGAAGATTTTTCTTGCTTCGTAAAACAATGAAAGCGGGCTGCTTTCTCCAATGTATCTTAGTCTTCCATCTTTATCGTAAAGAAGTCGTAGGTTATTTCCATTGCTGTTTGATAAACCCTGTGTGGTCACATTGCTGTTCGTAGAATTGGTATTTGATCTATTGGTTGGTGTATTATTGGTTGTTGATATTGTTTCAGATTTTTGCTTGCCGTCTTGAGAAATATTGGTATCTCCATCAGATGTATCGTCTTCTTCTTCTTTCTTTAATGGGAATGAAAGTAATGGTTGTAGATTTTTTGGTATATACTCAGTCGTATTTGTTGCAGAATTATCTTTCAAAGTCTCTGAATGTGAGTTGGACAACCTAATCTCCTGTTCCAGTCTTGTTTTAGGAACTGGGTCCTGAGACTGTTTGTTTATTTTGTTTTGAATATCATCAGTAATAAGACTGTTTCGTTGGGCTAAGTTATTATGTGAAAGAATCTCTATCGAAGACGGCTTGTAAACTTTCGACCCCTTGGTTGTCCGTTTGTCCACAATACTAAAAATACAGTCAATTTGTTTCTTTGAACATAAATTACAGGGTGCAATCCCACTGCATTTGTATTTTCGCTTCTTACAGTAATCACAAGCTCTGGATACTTTTCTTCTTCTTTCTTTAGTGGTTTCTATATCCATAATTCAAAACCATATAAAGGGAAAATTGTGTAGAATAATAAAGATTTAATTAGTATACTTACCAGACTTTTAGGGGTCTGGTCCAAATTGTAATATATATTGAAATAAAACGAATATAAAAAAAAAACAATGAATGAAACCACTTGTTGAAAAAATAATGATGAAATAGAAAGAAAAAGAACAATTAAAGAAAGAAAAATCACAAAAATGATTTGAAGAGAGAAATCTACACAAAGTTAAAACATTGTAAAAATTAACAGTTTTATTAAACAGTTAAAGTCAATATACAGTACTTTGAAAATTTTTGTAGAATCAATTTAAACGACTATTTATTGAATGATTAATATTGACAGAAGCAGTAGAACACTGGAGTTTTCTCATTTTCAAGTGCTTATGATATGAGTCAATAATTATTTAGTGATTTTTTTTTTGTGAGATCTTCTCCACCTTGCACAATTCCGGTTCCGCAATAAAGTTTTTTTTCTTTCAATATTGCCGATATGCATTAAAAGTGAGATCAATTTCCGGACTATCATCACTTCTAAACTAAAACTTCGCTGATGGACAGAGTAATTGATCTTAGGGAAACCTTGGTTATGTAAAGCTTGAACTTGTGTATAGAAGAGCTGTTTTTTGCAACAAGAGAAAGTGGCTGGTCTATCTCTTGGTGTTTTCCTTGAAATGCGGATGTGTCGCTGTACCCCAGGTGCTACAACTTCGGTTTGGAAATTTCCTATACAAAGTCATATATTTAATTTGAATATTTTCCATTAATTAAAACCATATTAAAAACATATATCATTTTTTGTAACAATGCAGAATCTCTTTTTATATTCTATCTTCTCTGAAGAGTGTTATTACAATTTAATTTCAGCATCTTGTCTTGCCTTGGCGGCAGCTCTTGCTTCCTGAATACTTGATTCAGTGGCCAATGAAATATCATAGTCTAATTTATACTCAACCTTGCCAACTAAATCTTTATCATCATTGTCGACTTTCTCAAAATGAACAATAATATCATCTTTAACAGCATAAACAGAGTCATTATTTGTATAAGGGCATTCAGCATCGTATATTTGAGTGATCAAAGTATGATACCCTGGGTGTGAAACACGCCAATGAATATGGCTAGGTCTATTTGGATGTCTGTCCATAATCTTCAATAAATCTCCAGCAGGACCGTCATATGGGATTGGATACAGGGTTGGTCTCAAACATTCAAATGAATAATTTCCTTCGTCATCGGTAATAAATGTTCCTCTCAAGTTAAATTCTGGTCCATCGTGATCAGCTTGTTGACTATAGAATCCGGCACTGTTACATTGCCAAACTTCAAGTTGAGCACCACCTAATGGTTTTCCTTCAGTATCAGTGACTTTACCTCTGACAAAACACTTGACATCAGTAGGAATAGCTTTTTGGACAATTGAACCACCATTTGGATAAACAGGGGAATCGGGTAAATAAAATGGGCCAAGAATAGCTGACGAGGTATGATTTGATTGTTCACTCTCATTAGTCAAAGCATCAACTAATGTTTCTAAACCTATAATGTCGCATACCAAGATTCCTTCATTTCTTCTACTATCTGACATTTGACCAATTCTATTAATAAAGTCAACGCCCCATAACCAATCTTCAGTGGTTAAATGATTCTCTCTAGCAAAATCATGAACATGTTGCACCAATGAGGCAATCAATTTCTTGGCTCTTGGAGTGGCATTGGGACCTAAGGAGGTTTTAACACTTTCAGTAAAAGCTTGTGACATAATGAATTTGATTTGTTTGTGAGTAGATAAAGAAAAATGAAATACACTAATACAGTATTGTGTTGGTAATCTGAATTCCTATTGAATGAAGGAAAGTAGAAGTTCGAGAAACGATTGGGATTTGCATCTTTATTTATATCTCACTTTAAAAAAGTGGGGTGGCTCGGCTTTCTTTAATATACGTTATGTACATTATCATCAATGATTTCTTGAGTTTATTGTTGGTTTTAGTGAATGTCCAAAACTGATCTTAACTATTTTGTGTTAATCCGCACACTATAATTGTCTTTTTGTGCGGGAATAGGACCCCACACATAAAATACCAAGATCTTTCCCCAATTATATTTTTCAGTATTTCCGATAGTAGGTATTATTATTTCTGGGGTACCTTTCCTTAGTTGATTATAAGCTTACAATGAGGGGTTTTGTGATTGGCTGATTTTTCAGGTGACGGATATCTGCAGCGATCATTCGATTAGAAAAAATTCAATATGAGAGTTCATATTAGCTTAGTTTTGTCAGGTATTGCTAGGGTTAAGTTATGTGTCTTCAAGCTTAGTGGGGAATATTTTTAAAATCCCCCAAAAATTATTTACTAGAGTTTATTGTTACTTTCAGGGCTTTGAATTTTTGCTTAATATCGGATCGATAGACGGAACGGAACAGGGCCGTAAGTTGATATTCTTCACCTATTTCCACAAATGTCAAATACATATATTTGCACCTACCAATTAGAGGGATCTTGAATTAATAACTTACATTCTACTCTTTTTTAACATATTTCCTCTTTGTAGAGGTTATGGTTCCTGTGGGCAACATTGTGGCATTTCTCAGTGTCAACCACATTGGTTGCTTCTTTTTACCTGTAAGATAATCTACCAAAACCAATTTCCAATTACCAAAATATCCATCAAATCTAATATCAACTTCTAATGTTTCTCCGTTATGAAACCTTTTATATTCAGATTTACCATTATCCAAACAAGGATCGCTGATTAATTGTCGACCGTCATTTCTATTGGGAATAAGCACAAGTTTTCCTCGTTTTAAATTATATTTCCCATGTTGCCAAATTAACATTGCTTGAGGACATTGGTGGTTTCTATTATTCCCCATGACAATATATTGTGCCAGTTCCCAGTATCCATTTTTAAATGAATATGATATACCTGGTAGCTTAGGTTCTTCTAGCAATTCCTTCTGGGGATCAAAAAAAGTTGGTCCAGTAATTACTCGTTCACTTTGACTTTGCCATGTTCCCTGTATGGAATTCAATAACTCAGATGATGCGATAGTCAAAGCGATGTATAAAAGGCTTGGTATAAGGATGGTGTACATTAGCATTATAAGCACGATCCATAACAAAGAAACATGGTAAAAGAATAGTAGAAAATCTCATTTGCATCCATTTCCAGGAAAAGGTGTTTGGATAAATTGTATGACTACTACAGATTCTTTTTTTTAAGTAAACAATAAGCTACAGTAGTTTCCTAATTATTGAGTTGACCAAAAACTTTTAATTTTTTTAATGTAAAATACTTACCATATAGAAGTAATTCCTGTCTATACAGTAGTATCAACGATATATATATATATAAAGATTCAAATGCTAAAAAAAAGTTGAAATAAGAAAAATCCAAGTTACGATAAAAAATGAAATTGAGTGTTAAATAAACATCAAATAAATTCTAGACAATCAAAAAACACTTAGTTGAATTTACAGTCAATTGAGTATTTCAAAGTTTTGTCGGATTGCCAAACACCCCAATGTTTTTCAACGGAGCTAGTACCGGAAGTATCTGGTTTCCAGGCTTCATCAAAAGCTTCATAGACAGCAACATTAATACCCCAAGCTCTAAGAGCACAGATACCTTTTTGCCATTGATCAGCAGCATTTTCAACAGAAGGAACAGAATCACCATATGAACTACCATCGGTTGGCCAACCAGTTTCACCAACCCAGAATTCAATATCAGTGGAACCTTTAGCAGTTTGAAGAGTTTGCAAAGCTTGCATAACATCATCGAAAAGAGAGTATGAAGCATTAGCTTGACTGTTTTTTTGCCAGTATGAGAAGGAGTTGGAGTAGACAACATCTGCAGCATCGATGGCTGGTTTACTGGCACCATCAACTAAGATGTTCCAAGAGTCAACAGTACCGACCGGGACACTTGAGTAGGATTTACCGTTTTTGTCTTTAATATCTTTAACTAAATCCTTGATGTCATTAATCTTGGAAGCTAATTCAGAAGCAGTCAAATCTTCTCTGTATAAAGCTTCAGAACCAACCAAGAAAATCTTTATGGTGGAGACGGAAATCTTTGGCAAATAGTTTTGCAAAGCTTCCTTTTCAGCTTCAAAATGAGCATCATCATTTGGCCAGATACCTAATTGGATTTGGAATCCTTCAGCTTCAGCAGCTGGACCAAGGTTTTGTAAAGTGTTACAATCGGAAACAGCATAAGTTTTAATGATTTTCGAATGACTTTTCAAGAAATCTAAATCACCTTCAAAAGTACTGACGTCTTTACAAGTACCGTCATCATTTTTAACACCAAGGTTGAAAGCCAAATCACCCATGGCGGCAACTGAAGTAAGAACAGTTGCGAGAGTAGTCAAGAATTTGATTTGCATTGTTGAAATAGAACTTCTTTTTAAAAAACTGAAGGGAAAACGAATGAAGATATTAAATATAAGGATGGGAAGAAGTGGGTATAAGAATGAAGTTGATGTGACTTATATATAATAGGATCTATTTGTTGAGCAAAAGAAGATAGAATTTGAAAGTTTAAAAAAAAAAATAGAAGAAAAAAAAATAGGGTGAAGGTTGAATAAAAAATACAATCAATAAATATTAGCAAATAGAGAAAAACTTAGTGAAGTGGTGAGAGAAAAAAAAAAATACTAAGAAAAATATATAACGAGAGTTGGTGGTTGTCGTTGTCGGGTCCTTCCTCCGCAGTAGCAATTTGGTACAAGCAAGAAAATAAACAATAAACAACAAAATTGAGAACCGTCAGATTTTACTTTTCTTTTTTTGTACTATGGGGGGAGCGACGGAGAGACAGTGTGTGTGTGAAGAGGCGAAGGCGGCGGCAGCAGCAGGAGAAGAAAAATGAAAATACATTTCACACACAAAAATTCTTTTTTTACTTTCTTCTTGTTGATGGTTTGAGTTCGTGTACACGACCTTGACTTCCTAATTTGGGTATGTTTTTCATGTGAGTACTATTTATAGCAACATTGTGCATCTCCAAATCTAGAACTCGGGTCCATTTTGGGACAAGAATTATAATGTGTAATGATTACACTACCATCAGTTTATTACTTGTATGCATGTATATATATGGTCTTCTCCTACTACTCTATAACTTTAGCTAAACTAATTAATATGGCATCTTCTATTCTACAACCATCTGGGATATTCAACTTAGAATCAAATAAATGGGCAACACTGTCAATATTTTCAAATACGTTTGAAGTGTCAGCTTTAAATCCTGCTTGTAGATCTTTATAGTTCCCCAACACCATCAATACATTCCCTGTGGCCTCTTTGAATGTCAGTAAATTATCTAATTCCGATATTTTATTGTTGTTGCCAAAATAATCATCACAGTTTACATAGATGGTACTTGAATAACCATCAGATATTGGTGATTGAGTGAATATTTTGTTAAATTCACTGGCCATTCTTACATGATAACCAAAAGCAGCTTTGTGACCAACAACCCCATAGGCTTGTAATGGGGAGACGACTGTTTTGTTTTTCAAGTCAACTGTTACACGAGAATATATGGGGATTTCTCGTTTAATGTTTAATTTCAATGCTTCTTTCTCTCCAATATTGACATATTTACTAACAGTGATTTTGTGGTCGGACTTGGTCTTTTTGTTTTTCTTTTTCATCAATGGTGTTTCTCTGGGTATTATCATACCTTCTTTAAAATGCTTATATACTTGATTATTTTGCATGAATGGTAAAGTAGTTATTTTTGGTAATTTAAAAGCATACGTGAATTTGGGAAGGATGTTTTTGAATTTGGAATTTAAATGACTAGAAAACATTGTCTTCACGAGGTATGGAGGGGTGATAAAGAATTGCAATAAACTGGCAACTAATAATGAAGGAGATACTTCATCACCATTAACATTGGATTTTTTACTCGGATTAGCAAGAGTCTTTTCGGGTTCATCCTCAACAAATTTAACCTTGCTTCCAACGACAACAGTCAGTTTATCATCTTCTTTATCATTGTTTGATTGAGGCACATCAAATACAATGATTTCGGCAACTTTATAGATGGTACAGGCTTTAGCAATTTGATATATGATATTGGTTATTTGTTGTAAATTATAGGCATTCTTCAGGGAAATCACTGTTGAAGGTATACATATTGAGATTGTCGTTTCAGAAACAGATTTTGTTGGCTTCTTAGTCGGTAAAGGTTCCGATTCTGTTGCTTTTCTTTTGGCCATGGTGCTAATGAGCTAGTCGTCGTTAATATTATCGAGGATCTGATGAATGTATTTTTCATCTCATCGTAATTTTTTTTTTTCTCTCGTTTTTTTCAATATCCTCTGATCTCGCCTTTCTTTTTTTATGTGTGGTTGTAGATTATTACTACATTTCATTGCAAATCAAGCCAAATAGGTTTATTGTTAATACTCTATGAAAAGCCGTTTTATGTATATTCACTGTAATACAATTGATTTATTATCTATTTATTTTATTATTTTTCGGTGGTTTTTTTACAACTTAAAATAAAACTATTTACGGTACAAGAATATAAAGTTGGTGAAAAAAAAATAGCATTTTTTTAAAAAAAATCTATACTTAAGCTTCAGTTGATTGTTCTTCAACTTTTTGGTCTTTTTCTTCGGCAGTAGTTTCAAATTCTTCTTCTTTGTCTTCTTCTGCTTCCAATTTAGCAATTCTGGCCTTGGCTCTTTCAATGTTGATTTTGGTTTGTTCTTCTTGTTTTTCTTCAAGGGCAGTCAAGGTTTCTTTCAAAGTCTTGATGGTTTCTGGGACTTCCTCTTCTTTAGTTGGGAAAGCAATGGTCAAGTCACTTAAGGCAACAACAACTTCTGGAGCAACAGTGAAATTCTTGTGTTTAGTAGATTTCTTTTGGTGTTGTTTACCCTTTTTACCTTTGGTACCAGCAAAAAACTCTTCTTGTTCCTTTTTAATGACAACAAAGTCTTCTGGGAATTCAACCTTTCTAATGTTGTTATTGGTTGGTAAAGCACCATTGGTTTCGGTTTTCTTGGTTGGTTTGACATAAGATGGGTCAAAGTAAGACAACAAAGTGTGGATGGAATTGATTTCCTCGGTGAAAGCTGGAATGGAAGCTTCAGCCAATTCCTTTTCAGCTTGTTCTTTCTTCTTTTGTTGTTTTTCTTCCAACAATCTTTGTTTGTATTCTTCATCACGTCTCTTTTTTTCTTCAGCTAATTGTTTCTTAAAAGATGCAAATTTTTCTTCAAAGTCACTTCTAATTTTTCTAATTTGCTCATATTTGGCATCTTTTTGCTTTTTGATTTCAGTTCTTTTGTCACGCAATTCGTCTCTTTTAGAAATAATGGTCTTGTTGGATTCGTTAATGGCATCCAATTCTTTTTGAATGGTTTCGAATTGAGCTTGGACCTCTTTGTTATGAGTAGCAGACAATTTCTTTTTCAATTCAGCAATCTTGGCTTTGTCTTGATCAATCAATTCTTGAGTTTTTTCAATTGATCCGAAATCTTTACGCAACTTACGTAATGATGACATTTCCTTGACAAATCTTCTTTCATCGGCCAATTTCAAATTACCAGCATCAATCAATCCATCCAAGTAGTTGATTCTAGAATCAATCTCAGCAACATTCTTAAAGTTGTTTTTAGAAGTTTGTTGTTGAATTTCGGCAATTCTTTTCTTCATGGAAGCATCAATGGCTTTGATTTGGTCATTGATTAATTGACGTTCGTTTTTACCTTGAGATTGTTTGGCAATCAAAGACTTCAATTCAGTTTGCAATTTGTTTCTCTTGTCCATGACTTTTTGATCAATTTGAGCTTTGGCAATTTGAGCATTGATTTCATTGTTGGTGAGATCTAATTTTTTAATCTCATCCTTCAACTTTTCAATTTCTTCCTTGATAGCTTTATCATCTGGACGTTTGATTTCTCTTCTTCTTGGAGCAGCTGAAGTGGAAGTAGTAGCAGATTTAACGGAGGACATGATGGCTTGCAAGCAGAACAAAAAAAAAGTAAAATATACTTAAAAGTTAAACACCTAATGGAGATGAACAGGGAGGGAACAAACAAAGAAACCAAATTAAGAAAATACTAAGTAAACACCTACAACAAAATAATAGATTTGCTAAATATGTGTAAATGTGTGAATCGTATAGTGATTATACAATGGCGGTGGTGGTGGTAGTCAGTTGTGAAAGTAACCAAAGGGTTTTTTTGTTTGTACAAATTAGAATGAAAATTTTGTTCAAGTTTTGATCGACGTGTACTTGTCTGAAAAATTTTAGGTCTGCAAAAGAAAAAAAAAAGAATGGTGTGTATGGTTGGTATCGCCACGACCTATTATCTGAGTTTTTTCTTTTAGGCCCCGAGAGAAGCTTTAATTTGTAATGATCATTTGAGATTTATACGACAAAGGCGTATCGGATCTACAACATCAGCCTTCTCAGTTGATATCTGACAGTGTTGTAAAATATTTACATTTACTGTTGGACGAGGTTGATTTTGTACTGATTGAAATAAATATGTCTTGGCAACATTGAGCTCTTCTTTTATTCACAAGTTTAGCATAACTATATACAGATAATACGAGTCTAGCATTCAACCGACCAACCAACCAACCAACCACTTGATTGTAAAAACACGAAAAAAAAAACAACAGCCAAAAAAAAGAAAGAAAAGAAAATCTGAAAATCTGAAAAATTAAAAAAAAAAAAAAAATTTTGTAATCTCATTCTTTGATACAAAGCATATCAACAACCATCCTACTAGTTAGATCTTATTGGTCCATTTATACATCTTGTTGCTGGATTTACATTGAATAGATTCTTCCAATTGATCGATTTTACTTGAACTTTCTTTTGTTTTCATTTTTTATTCTTGATTTTGCATCTTACTTTACTGGATTTGAATAAGTTATATTATACGATATGTCATCAGAATACGCCAAGTTAGTTGCTAGTCTTTCTAATCAAGATATTTTAACCAAATGGCCAGAAGTTACCCCCTTGAAGAAGATTTCTGGTATTCCAAGATCTGCTGGATCTGACAGCAGTGATTCTGATTTATTTGATGGTCATGATGAAGAACAAATTAGATTAATGGAAGAATTGTGTATCGTTTTAGATTATGATGACAAGCCTGTTGGTGCAGGAACAAAAAAATTGTGTCACATAATGGATAATATTAATGCTGGGTTGTTACATCGTGCATTTTCTGTGTTTTTATTCAATGAAGATGGAAAATTATTATTACAACAACGAGCTGATGAAAAAATCACTTTTGCAAACATGTGGACAAACACTTGTTGCTCTCATCCTTTATGTGTTCCAAGTGAATTGGGTGTTGATTCATCATTGGAAGGCTCTAAAGATGTCAACAATTTGACTAATGCTGTTAAGGGTGCTAAAGTTGCTGCACAAAGAAAATTGGAACACGAATTGGGAATACCATTTGAAGATGCCCCAATAGAAAATTTCACCTACTTGACTAGAATCCATTACAAATCACCAAGTGGTGACGAATCTTCCAAATGGGGGGAACACGAAATTGATTATATATTAATTTTGAAAACTAAAAATGATATCACTGTTAATGCTAATTATAATGAGGTTAGAGATTTCAAATATGTCAGTGCTGATGAATTGAAAGTCATGTTTGAAGATGACTCCTTGGTGTTTACCCCATGGTTCAAATTGATTTGCCAATCTTTCTTATTCAAATGGTGGGATAACTTGGACAATTTAGATCAATTCAAAGATGAAGAAATCCATCGTTTACTCTGAGTTTAAGTAGTTAAAAGAGATACATTTTCTATAGTACTATTCTTTTCCTTTGTGGTAACTACTAGCTTTCTTTAATACACAGGCATAGCTAAAAAAAACTGAAATAAAGTGCAAAATAAGCGTACAGTTTGATGTAACTGTTGTGTTGCATTTTTGGGTCTTAAAAACACCCCCCACCATTGGTACAACAATTCGATGTAGTTATCAATTCCTGATCAGTAATTGGTTGCAATAACCTTTGTTTCCGCATGAAGTCAAATATCCAAGTACCCCCGGCGTTTTCTTTTTTTTTGACTTCGTTATACATTTTAACTCGGATTGAAAGCATAGGGCATTTTTTTTTTCTTCTGTGGTCGTGAGATGAACAACAAGAAAAATGCCACTAAAAAAAAATCTGTACTGTCTTCCGAAGATGTAACTCATTTTTTTTGGACTAAAGAAAATCACCAAAAGCTTGAACTATATCTTCTTTACACCCCAATAACCAACAAAAATGATTTCAAGAAACTCTATACTTTTGAGAAGACTATATCCTACAACTATAATAAGGACATTAGCTACAGATGCCACTGAATCTACTCTGGTAAAGACGAAAAGAAGAAGAACAATTTTCACTGATGAATTGAATAAAGGACCATCATTCGATGATTTCGTCAGTGGGAAAGCCAAAGATATGTTGGAGGATCCATTGGAAACAGCAAGAAAGGATCCAAATGCCAAATTGCCAAGTTGGTTAAAAGTTCCTATTCCTAAAGGGAAGTCATTCCATAATGTGAAGAAAGATGTACGTGAATTGAAATTAGCCACAGTGTGTGAAGAAGCTAAATGTCCTAACATTGGAGAATGTTGGGGTGGTAAAAAATCTGAAGCTACTGCTACAATCATGCTTTTGGGTGATACATGTACTAGAGGATGTCGATTCTGTTCGGTAAAGACTAACCGTAAACCTGCTGCCCCAGATCCAATGGAACCAGAAAATACCGCTGAAGCTATTAGTAGATGGGGGTTGGGATACGTTGTTTTGACAACCGTTGATAGAGATGATTTAGTTGATGGTGGTGCTAGACATTTGGCAGAAACGGTGCAAAAGATAAAGCAAAAGGCTCCACAGATTCTTGTTGAAGTATTGGGAGGTGATTTTAGAGGTGATTTATCTATGGTTGAAATATTAGCTGATTCAGGATTGGATGTTTATGCTCATAATTTGGAAACCGTGGAAGCTTTGACCCCTCATATCAGAGACCGCCGTGCTACTTACCGTCAATCATTGGCTGTTTTAGAGAGGGCCAAACAAACAAACTCATCTTTGATCACAAAAACTTCATTGATGCTTGGGTTTGGTGAAACTGATGACCAGGTTTTGCAAACATTAAGAGATTTACGTGAGATTGGTTGTGACGTGGTAACTTTTGGTCAATATATGAGACCAACCAAGAGACATATGAAGGTTGTTGAGTACATTAAACCAGAAAAATTCGATTATTGGCGTGACACTGCTTTAGATATGGGATTCCTTTATGTTGCAAGTGGACCATTAGTCAGATCATCGTATAAGGCAGGTGAAGCTTTTATAGAAAATGTGTTGAAAAAGAGAAAACACAATGTTGGTGAAACACCAAGATTAGCACAAGAAATTAAGCCAAGCATATACTAAAATAACACATTTAATAAGAGAGATTGAATACATTATACACAGCTACTGGCTGTGTTATCATTAGTGAAATTGTAACTTACTGTATTTGTGCCTAAATAATTGAGACATTGATGTAAATGAAATGGAGGGGAGGGAAGAAGTGTATCACGTGGTTTTTAATCTCTAACTATGCCTTTGTCTTCTTTAAATGCATCACAATGACGCGACTTAAGTAAGTTTCTGTTTCAAAGTGTTTTTGTTTTGTTTTTGATTTTTTTTTCTTTTTAGTTCAGTGCATTTTGCGATTTGTTTTATATTTAGTGTTCTTCTTCTGCTTCCGCTTCTTCTTCTACCAATTATATCCCCCTTTGAGAATTGTAATAGCAATCAATTTAAATACTTGAAAAGTGGAAAACCAAAACAATATCAATGGAAATATTGTTACAGATGGATTTCTTTTCATCTCAAGAATCTATTATAGTATGAAATAAGAATTCTCTATTACATCATGTATTTGCTGTAATAAGCTGGTCATTCAATTTCATGACATATAATATAACAATAGAATTCAGAAACATAAAACAACCTTCTATATTATATAAAGTAAACTGTTTCTCTTTGTTTCGGTTACGTTCCCCCAAAAAGAAAAAGCGTTCGATTTTTAGTTTTTATTCTTTTAAAAAATTTCGCTTTTTAATTCTTCTTTTTATTCTTCTTTCGGGTTCCGCTTTTTCAGAACTTTCTTCTTTCGATCTGATCTGATCTGATCTGGATCTGCTCGGTGCATAAAAATAGCAACAAATCAAAACATAATAACTCCCAACGAAATTTAAAACTTACTTTTTCACCAATTCGTTCAAAAGAAATCTGAAGACATTTTACTTGGGGAAGTTATTATAATGTCGACTTCAAAAAATACCCTATCGAATCATGATAACGATAGTGAAGACTCATTAATTGAAGCATTTGAAACAACATTGACTATTCGTCCTACAACAACTGAATATGAAGATAATGATATTTCTATAGATCATACCACTTTACCCCATACTACCATAAACAGTATAAACTATACTAGAGATGCCAGTATTGTTGATATTGAGGAATTGGAAGAAAATGAACAAATTCTGGAACAAATACCCAAATTCAAAACGAAAAGACGATACAGTTTACTTCCTAAAATCACTGCATTTAAAAAAGCTGGTTCTCCTGGGTTAGAAGAATATTATAATCAACAAAAACTTGACCCCAAATTTGATGCTATTTTAAAACCATCAGTATTACTTGATGAATCATTGATTAAATATAATCATGCCTTTGACGAATTTTTACGATCCAACCCCCATATTGAAAATGAATCACCCAGATTTGTTCATGATTCAAATAAAACATTAATTGTATTGTCACCTTACTCTGCTGAACATGCTTTCGGGAGGAAATGGGTCACTAAATCATATTTAGCAACTATTTTCGAACGTCCACAACGATTATTGGCGAGTTGTATTGGGGTGGCATCAGCAGTATCAATGTTTCCCTTTTATTATAAAGTGATAAATTCAACTAAACGAGGTTCAGTATTTTCGTCGCATGTTCGTAAAATCCATGGTCGTAATTGGCCGAAAAAATTATTTGAATTGTGTCTTGAATCCCATGAAAAATTGAATAATGATGAATTGGAAGTGCCAGAAGATTGGAATGTTGGAGATATTTATTTAACCCCTAAAACTATAAATGCTATAGAAGGAGTAATTGGAACCATTGAAACTGCTGTTGATTCTTTATTTCTGAAAAGGAAAAAAGAAAATCATAACCTTGCATTTGTTGTCATAAGACCACCGGGACATCATAGTCATGCTTGTTTACCTAGTGGGTTTTGTTTATTGAATAATGTTCAAATAGGTATTGAATATGCTTTTGAACAATATGGTGTTACTCATTGTGCCATTTTAGATATTGATTTGCATCATGGTGATGGTTCACAAGATATATGTTGGGAACGAGCTGGATTCACTGGAGATTATGGTCAACAAGAAGAAGATGAAATAGTTGATCCTAAATTGAATCCACGTGATGATTATGGGAAAAGATTTGCTACTTATCCTAAAGTTGGATATTTTTCAATTCATGATATCAAATCATATCCAACTGAAATTGGATATGCAACAAAAGAGAATATTAAAAATGCATCTACTTGTATCATGGATCATGATCTCAACATTTGGAATGTTCATTTGCAAGAATGGACTAATGAAGAGGAATTTTATAAACATTATCAAACCAAATACGTTGCCATATTGAATAGAGCTAATCAATTTTTGAACAGTGCCAAAAAGCAATATGAGCAAGAATATGAAGAATATCTTGACAATTTGGGTAAATATAACAAGTATTTGTTGAAACCACATTTATATAGTCAACCATTGACTAAACCAACACCGCCACCTCCATTTAAACCTTTGATTGCCATTAGTGCTGGGTTTGATGCATCACAATACGAAAATCCTCAAATGCAACGACATGGGATTAATGTCCCTACATCGTTTTATTCAACATTCACTAAAGATGTGGTTAAATTAGCCAAAATTCATACCAATGGCAAAGTATTATCATTTTTAGAAGGTGGATATTCTGATGGTGCTCTTTCAACAGGGATATTTTCCCATTTAATTGGATTAAACAATGATGATGAATTTTTATGGAATCATTCTTGGGGGTCACAACAAGTTATGAAAGAATTGGTTAAAGGGTGTAAAAAAAATTGGTCTCCATATAAAAAACCTCAAAGTGACATTACAATTTGGGCCAACGAAGTAATTAAATTGGGTAGAGCCATGATGCCTAATGCGATATTACCGACAAATTATGTTTATGATGATCAAACTAAACAATTGAATAGACCAATAAATAAAATGGTGAAAGAATTGATGGATTCTAGAGGAGAAGCTGTTGAAGTCAGTAGTCCAATAAGAAAAGATCCTGAAGATGACAGGAAAGTTATGAGACACACAAGGTCATATTACAAGAAGATATCCAATATATAGAGTATATTAGAATATGGAATGTATATATATAAGTTTTGTTTTAAATCAAGGAGTAACAGTGAATGGATAAACCAAATAGAAATTACTGTAAACAAATGTAAATTTTGTAGGTAATGGTAAATCATAGCAGTTGATAGATCAATCTCCTAGCGACCATCATTACCAGTATTGGCAACGATATGGTAGAATTTAAGAAATGTCACAGCAAGCAATGACTTATGCATACTACAAATTTGAAGTGTTCTTTGTCTCTATCAACATTGAGCTTGTATTACTACAACCTTTTTCAGTTTGTAAATTGAACATCTGGTAGATGATTTCTCAATGGAAATTGTTATGTTGTGGTTAGTTTTTAACCAATTTTGAGGCAAATGGGTCGTATCTTTCAAATAAAATAGAAAGAAACCTCCAAATATAGATGGAAGTTGACTAATTTCAAACAGAATATTTCCTAATTTGTGTACTAATAGTTAATTTGTGGAGTAGTAGTAATTGTTGTAGTTGTTGCAATGAGCAACAAGAAAAAATATCCCTGTTTCGTGGATCTTTTTACTCATAACACTTATTGGGGTAAATCTCAGGCAGTTATTTGCATATTGAGACCAGATTAAATCAATTTCTTCTTAGTATATACGCCACCTGTTGTTGTTGAAGTTATATCATCTGGTTTGTATTCGATTATGTAAGCTTAAATCAATTCCTTCTTGCTATCCTGGGAGGTGTGTCCCCACACACACAGTAACAAACAGCACAGACACTAAATTTAAATTATCTTATGAGAATTTCTTAAATTGGGCAAAGATATGAACAACAAACTAATGTTCAAACTATTCCCTAACAATGGTAGTTTATGAATTATTTACATAACAACTAATTAAACGGAGAAAACATTAACTGATTATACAATAAATAAAGTATTTTTGTTTTTCAATTTTTTTTTGACTTTCATTGAACCTTAAAGATTTAAGGGAAACTCTATTAAACAAATTATATATATTGTTAGAGAAAGTTGATAGAATCAACTTGTTATTCTGACATATTTATATGAGTATATTGATTGTAATGACCTATATAATAGTTATAATAAATAATAATATAAACCAAGATAATATAAAACTGATACGTAATTATTATTCTTCTTAGTAGTAGTAATAGTAAGTGGAGTGAGAGTGAGAGAAAACCAGATAGTGTGTGGATATTGCTCAAAAAATAGAAAAAAAAGAGAACTTTAAATAAAAAAAACACGACTTTCCTTAAATTGTTCAAAATTCCAACTACAATTCTTCATCTACAACTACCATCCACCATTACAACTCAAATTCCTTTTGGTATTTACTGCTTCTAATTCATACTACAACTGGTATATATGTATATTTATATATATATATCACCATAAACAAATTACGAGGGAAAGAAAAAAATAATCAAGCAAAGGCAAGCAGTTTAGTATTTTATACATATACAATTTTATAAGTTAAAAAGATTTACAGAAAACTTTCATCAAAAACCACCTACTGTTACAGAGAATCTGTTTTTTTTTTGTTTTGTTTTTCGTTTGTTTTGATTAGAATTTCCAAAAAAACATTATAAATCATTGGTGTCATGATGAAATCAACTACAATAATGGCAAGGTCTATTTCCCAAGATTCACGTCATGAATATCCAAATTCAGATACAAAACTTGAACGAACTCATTTAAGTGATGCTCAATACATTGAACAGTTATTATTTGAAAATAAAGAGTTGAAAGCATTAGTTGATCGACAAAAGAAAATTATTGAAAAATTAAATAATCAACTCAAATCAAGCAATGGTAATAAATTGACATTGGATTTGATTAATAATAGAACACCACCACTATCACAAAAATCATCACTTGATAACCCTGAACCAGAACCTGAACCAGAGCCTGAGCCTGAACTTCAGACATCAACAGCCACTGAAGTTTGTTTTAAACGTGTGTCAGCTGCATTGTCTCCAACTTTAGTCACAATACCAAAATCACCTCAACGATCCATCAGTAATCATAGTATGCAGTTATCACCAACTAGACAAATACTTTCTGTACAAAGGCAAGAGAATATGGCAGATGCTACTTCTTCTGACCCTGTGACACAAGATATACCATTGAGATCATCTAGAAGAAGACGCAACTCCAATGAAAGTAAATCTTTGGATAAGAAAGCTTCATATATTTCCCTTGAATCTTCTACTACTCCGTTACAAATACCCAATTCAATGTCTAATGAAAGCACCCTGTCATCATCATATCAAACAAATGGTAATGGAAGAGCAAATGAGTATGCATCTATTAAATCACCAGATTTTGAAGTGGACTTGGGTAACATTACGCTGAAGAGTGATACTATAAATAACACTTTTGATAGTAAAATGGGGATGGATACTACTATTGGAACTGTTGATTCAATTGATTCTGGTAAAATTAATGAAACAGTGGAAAGTCAATTTAGTACAATGGAAAGTACGAAATCACAACTTGATATTTCTGGCTCAAGTACTGCTACTGGAACTGGAACTGGAAGTAGCACTCTTGGTGCCGCTGCATCATCATCTTCAACTGGGGTATCAAAAATATATTCTCAAAGTAAAGGAATTGCTAGAAGTAGTAGTAGTGTGGGCTCTACTTATAAATCGTCACGAATTAAACCACCAAATTTGCAAACGAAACCTAGTAACAGTAGTACTGTTGATCTAGCACCTCCTACGTCGTTGAAAACAGCAGCATCAAATATTAGTTCGCTGGTCGAACAAAAGTCACCTTCATTGCAATATGATACCAGTCCACAAATCCAAAGTGATACCAATATCAAGTCACAATTGGCACCTCCATATGAAATGCTGAAATCTAATAATGAACAAGCGCCACCGGTGCCGCCACCAAAACCAAACTCAAAGCCTACTTTGAATTTACTGAATCAATCAAGCAGGCTGACTGGTGACTCTAATCAATTTGCAACGAGTTATGATGGACCAGCTACACCAAGACCAACAATTCAAACACCAAATACATCATCTTTTAACGTTAATAGTGCTCCACAAACCCCTGGATCCAGTTTTAATGTTTTGCACACCCCTAAAACAGATATGGATGAATCATCATTGTTTATTAAACCAGATGAGTTCCATACGATATTTATTTCCGTTATCAGTACTATTCATGTTGATTTGATGAATCAAACTCTGAAAAAAAGTGACGATCCAAATGTTACCATTACAATCAATGATCGAGAAACAAATAAAGAGATGTGGAAAATACGGAAAACTTTTTCTCAATTGGTTATATTTGATTCAGAAATACGACCAATTGTAGAATATTTTGGATTACCTCCATTACCTGATAAACAATTATTTGTTAGTTCGACACCAGCAAAAATTGAAACGAGAAGATTGGCTTTACAAAATTATTTTAATTCAATATTTGTCATGCCTCATATTCCACGAATGGTTTTATATTATATTTGTCGATTTTTATCATTAGATTTTGTTAATCCGTTAGATGATTTCAAAAGTGGAGCTAGAAAGGAAGGTTTCCTTGTACGTCGTTATAAAGGTTTAGGAGCAACTTGGAAAATACGTTGGTGTCAAGTTGATGGACCGTATATGGAAATATATGAAAATCCTGGAGGTCCTATATTGGAACAAATTCAATTAACTGGTGCTCAAATAGGAAGACAATCATCAGATGCCGTTGCTGAAGATAAGGGGTATCGTCATGCATTTTTAATTATGGAATCACTGAAATCTTCTAAATTACATTCATCAGTTCCTAAACATTTCTTTTGTGCTGAATCTAATGAGGAAAGAGATGATTGGGTCACTGCATTAATTGAATTTACCGAGGATGCATCAGAATCAATAGAGAATTCACCACAACAACCGCAATACCATCAACAACAACAGTATGATAGATCCAGTGCCTATGATTCATTAAGTACTCCAAGTACAAGGTATGACCATACTAATGATGATTTGAAACCAAATAGTCTGAATATATTTGCTACACCAGCATCTATAGCTGCTTCAGTTGCTGATCTGTTGTCGACATATACAATGGGTGTTGTTGGTGGTGAAGACCAATCACAAAAACAAAAACCCAAGAAGAGAAGTTATTTCCCATTTAGAACAAAGACTAATTCATCTAATGATGAACCAGAAGATCAACACAGTCAACATAGTCATCCAGATAATAATAATCATCTTCTGTTGCCAAATACAGGAATGATAAATAGTCAAAATACGTATACACAACAGCAGTACCAACAACAATACCAACCATCTGGATATCCAAATGGACATCAACAACAACAACAACCATCTTCTTCAGGATTTTCAGGTTCAGAAGATAATATGCAACAATATTTAAGTCAAATGAAACTTGATGAAGATTCCGCCAAGAAAATATTTGGTAGTGAATTAGAAATTGCATTTGAATTATCAAATCATGAATTTATGGGGAGGAAAATTCCTAGTATTTGTTATCGATGTTTAGATTTTTTAATGAAAACGGGGGCAATCTATGAAGAAGGTATATTTCGATTATCTGGATCGGCATCAAGTATTAGACAATTGAAAGATCAATTTAATACTCGATATGATGTTGATTTATTTCAATCTTCATTAAAACCAGATATTCATACCGTTTCGGGACTTTTCAAAAGTTATCTTCGGGAAATGCCTACTCCGATAATTGGTGGTAATGCTGTAAATCATTTAAGTGCTTTAGTTTCCCATAATACTTATCAACAACAACAACAACAAGCAACAGGGATGTCGAATTCGGATTTGGCAATTGTATTTAGGGATTATTTTAATGATGTTAATAATGTTGATCAAATTCATTATGATTTATCATTTTTGGTTTTTAGTTTTTTGAGACAAATTATTCAACAAAGTGATATTAATCGAATGACATTGAAAAATGTGGGCATTATATTTGAACCAACTTTAAATATTAATGTTGAAGTTCTTTGTATATTTTTGGTTGAATTTGATACTATTTTCGGTGTATAGAATAAGATTTAAATTTAAATTAATTTATTAAAAACACACCTTTTCAATAATATTGTAAGCTCAACTAGAGAATAGTCGTTATATTTACTAGTGATTATAACTTTATCATAGAATATGTATTCACTTCAAATAAACATACATCATATTTAACTTTTTTTTATTGCTTCCAAAACTACTAAATAGTTATAAACAAAAATGACAAGACCAGTCAGTCAATTTAGTTTTTTTTTTTTCATTCATAACTTATTCTTGGGTTGGATTGTTGATGATGATGGCAATCTTGGCTCATCTATTCATTGGGTCAAGCCAATGACACCACAAGCAGGTCTAGCACCAGCATGACCAGTAGTTTTAGAATCTTCAAAACCACCTTTACCATAATCATCAGTACCAGCATGAACAACAATAGTTCTACCCAAGATAGAATCTTTACCAATCAATTTAATCAATAAATCTTGTTTGGTACCTTTAGCAACACCATTACCATCAGTAGAAATATTACCTAAATCACCAACATGTCTTTCATCATCTTCTGGAGCACCATGTTGTTTACCAAATGGATTGAAATGAGGACCAGCAGAAGTACAACCATTGGTGTTATCACCAAATTGATGAATATGGAAACCTCTCAAGGCATTTGGATCATTACCTTCAATTTCCCAGGAAATTGTGGTTGGAGCGGATTCGGATTCTTGTTCAAAATGAACGGTACCTTGGACTTTTGAATCACCTCTGACAACAGCGACTGAAATGAAAAGAAAAGGTTTAATATGTTAGTATTATATTCATATATCTAATTGTGTTGCATAGTTATGCTTTGTTTCCATGTTTTTGGAAGAATACAATTATGAGCAAATTAGAAATTACTTCAATTGGTAATTTGAAATTCACTCTTTCGCTGAGAAGGTTGGAACCAAGACCCTAGATTATAATTGTTTCTTTTTCTATAATTTTGCAACCATTAAGATACAATTGCATTGAATTACATACCAGCTTTAACCATTTTTAATTATATATATGTTGATAATTGAATTGAATTGAATTGATCTTTTCAAAAAAAAAGAGTGTTGAATAATTGGGGAAAAAAAAAGGGAGAAAGAAATCAACTGTGAAAAAGTTTTGGAAGGTTGTGGAATTTTTCTGTCCGCTTGTTTGCTTGTTGGGGGTGGGTAAGCAAAGGAGCGGGAAAGGAGTTAACTAAAACTTGCTGTGTGTGTGTCATAAGCAAATAATAATAAAGAATCCCCGTTGGATCGGAGAAAGTAAAGCATGTATGTGACAAATTAGGGTCGTGTACTAAGTAATTCTAGTCCTACTAATTCAGTTGAAGCCACAGTGACAAAGTTGGAGTACCAATTCTTAGTTTGATTTAATTTGTAAAGCTCTTGAACAAGAGTATTCGTACTCTATTGCAAACACATTTTAGATGGACTTGCAATTCATTGGATTATTGTGTTCAGCCCGTCTCTGAATTTGTTGGTGGATAGAGAATATCATCTGGATTCGATCAATCTTGATTACTAATTGAGTGTAAAAATACCCTATGCAGGAATGTAGTTTGGAGGGGATTGGTTGCTAGATTCATCTAATCATAATGGGGGACTTATAATACTTGAAATGAAAGTGTTGAGGACAGTGATCAAAAAAATAAAGAGTTAGTTGTTATTTAGGGGAATATCTTTATTTATATATTATGTAAAGTCTGTCTTCTTTTTTTGACTTGATTATTATAATTACTGAAGAGAACATGTTGCTATTAGGGACAGAAGAGCCCACACACATATACACCTTGTAGGTTATCTGAACCTTATAATCTCCATTATAACATTTACACACCCTATATACGTTATTCAATTATATATAACCATAATTTGAAATATCTGTCTCTCTGTCTGTCTCCTGTTATTTTTTTAGTTTTGCGTTTACCTATTGTTGTTGCATTAAATGTACTTTTTATCTAATGTACCATGTTGCTTTTTAAACTCATAAATTTCAATAACTTGTTTCTTAATTGTATTCAACTCTTCATCAACATCAGGATAAATCTTTTCTTCAAATAAAAATTGATACAATTGTCTTTTTGACCAAGAATTTATGATATGATCATTAGAATGAGTTTGTTCAAGAGGGACAACCGGGTCGGAAGGTCCCAATTCCACTTCATCTTCATTTTCAATTCGTTCTTTTGTAGATTTTGAAACCATCTTATCCTTTTTCCGTTTACTTTTAGGTGAAGAGGAAGGTGGTGGTGGTGGTAAGGAAGGTAAATTTGAAATGGAAAATATTACGTATACAAACGATACAGTGATTAACCCAGTATATAACCAAAATCCTTTTCTTCTAAGTTTATTAATAAACCAGTCAATTGGAGTATAATATCTCTCTATTATTGTGTACATTAATGTGTTTTGGTGTTTTGGGGGATGTTTGTCTATGTGTGATGAAAGTAAGGGGGGAGGTGGGTAGGGGGCAACTGCAATACAGAATAGTTATGTTAGTGAATTCAATTGGCTATGTTAGAAGTTTGAGCAGTTGATTTGTTTGATGTAATAGTTGTCACCCAAGGTATTTGTGATGAATGTGAGAGAATTGAGTAATGAATATATAAACTAAAATCACTTTAATTATGTGGGATGATTATTGACACAAAAGAATTAAGAATATGATGTGATAATAATTACAAGGGAGAGATAGAGAATTTTAGTAGGAGGAGGTGTGTGTCATACAAAAAATATTATACGTAAGGGAGAGCAATTGAAATCTCAACTACTACTACATAATAATATCCACAATACTAATAATCTAAATAATTTATTACTTGAAGGCAAAATAGATCTTTCCTTTCCTTCCCCCTAAAGAAAAAATAGATAAAGAGAGGATCAAAAAATATTTATTTTATCTAATCTTCTCCTACTTTTCTTCTTTCTTTTCTGTTTTGATGAATCAAAATAAGAAATTAACTGGTTTAATATTATTAGCGATTATATCAATCATTACTTTATTCAACTTTAAAACAATTTCCCAAATAACTGCCATCAGATCATTTGTCTCCCCTGCCTCTTCCACCGCTACTAATACTAATACTAAATCAACAATGTCAGATTCCAAAGGTTACATTATCACTTTGAAAGATACTTGTGCTGATTCCGAAGCTAGTTCAATTAAATCAAAGATTACTGAATTGGGAGGTAAAATCACTAATGAATTTAGTTTAATCAAAGGATTTTCTGCTCAATTGCCAACTATCCATGCTGAAGCTTTACCTAAAGATTTTGCTGGTATTGCCAATATTGAAGAAGATGGTGAAGTTCGTACACAATAAAAGGATTTGAGAGTGAGTTTCAGATATGTATATCTTCAATAGTTTGATTTATATATATATACATATTGTTGACTGAATTTGTAGAATATGATCGTCTATTGAACAAGATAAACAAATGTAAACCAGAGTAAAATTCAAACCTAATTATAGTTCTCAGAATGGCAAGAGTCGAGGACGGAACCCATTGATTAACAATCTTCGTCTAGCACCTGATTGTTAATAGCATCACCTTATTTGCTAACCTCTTCTTCTTCGTCTAGCGTGATCTAACCGCTGGTTACGTAGCCCAGGATGATCACCTGTTCGCTGCTGACGTGGCCACAACTAATCATTAGAATACTAACATAATGGTATCGACTGATATCAATTGATTTATCCATAACAATATATGTACTTATATATGGAAAACTGTTAATAAAAAAGATATAGAAAGAAAATCATTGCAAGTTGCAAGTTGATTAAACTAAATGGAACTCGTTTCATTACGGGAACATGGTTCTTTAATGACGGCGTAAATCATTTCTTGGTGGTTGCTACTTCTTTTTGTCTGTCTCTCTTTTTTTCCGTGGGTGTCTGGTATTTATCTTATCGTAAATACTGCATGTAATGGCTGTCACCCCCCTTCTTCGTTTTCTTTATTTGCTCTTATTTTGTGGGCTGGGTAATTGTGTTATGGTGTGCTGTCTCTCTCTCCCCATGTTTCAAATAACCACTAGTAAACCAAATATTGTCTCTCCTATTTCTTCCTTTTTCTACTTTCTCCTTGTAGGCGTATACAAACTTCTTTTTATAAATTCCTTTCAAATTGTTCTTTTCAACTTTTTATTACTTTATTTCTTCTTCTCCCAATATTGATTTTATTTACTTTCCTAACTAGCTAGTACTATTTCTATCATGGGTTACGATAACATCAATCTTCAACCCAATTTCAAACCAATTGATCATCTTTATGATGATAGATTAAGACAATTCACTGACACTGGGGGTCAATTTCATAATTTGAATTTACCGAAATTTTATGATATTCATCGTCAAGAAATTCATGATTTGAAATCATGGAAAGTACCTGATGATAGTAATGGTAAAACTCAACGACCATTATTTAAAGATATTAATTTTGATGAAATAACTTGGGATAATATTGGTCTTGGATATAATTTTGGACCTTCATGGAAAACTTTTTGGGTTAAATTTACTTTGAAAATCCCTGAAGAGTGGTTAAAATATGAAGCATTAGAAATTGACTGGGATCTGAATTCAGAAGCATTAATTTATAATGATAAAGGTTTACCTTTACAAGCATTCACTGGTGGTGGTCAACGTAATTTATTTCGAATCCCTAAAGAATATTTAACTAGTGATGAACAATTGTTTTATATTGAAGTTGCTTGTAATGGAATGTTTGGTAATGGTGCTGATGGTGAACCTGATCCTAATCGTTATTTCCGATTGAGTCGTGCTCATTTAGTGGTTCCTAATTTAGAAGCCAGAAGATTATTTTGGGATTTTTGGATTCTTGGTGATGCCACTAGAGAATTCCCTGGAGGATATTGGCAAAAATATCAAGCAGCAGATATTTGTACCCAAATTATGAATACATTTAATCCTAATGATGTTGAGTCAATTGGTAAATGTCGTAAATTGGCTGAACAATTATTGGGGGACAAAATCAATTCTGATGAAGTATTCCATGAATATCCTAATGAACGGAATAAAAGAATTGATGTTTATGGTATTGGTAATTGTCATATCGATACCGCATGGGAATGGCCATTTGCTGAAACGAAAAGAAAAATTGTTCGATCATGGACTACTCAATTGAAACTTGCTGATGAATATCCAGAATATGTATTTGTTGCCTCACAAATGCAACAATTCAAATGGTTAAAACAATATCATCCGGAAATCTTGTCGAAAATCCATGAAAAATTTGCTACTAATCAATTTATTCCTCTTGGTGGTACTTGGGTTGAAAATGATACTAATTTACCTAATGGAGAATCATTACTTAGACAATTTGTTTTGGGACAAAGATTTTTATTAGACGAATTTGGATTTCAATCTGACATTTTTTGGTTACCCGATACATTTGGTTATAGTTCACAAATCCCTCAGATTTGTCAATTGGCTGGGATATATCGATTTTTAACCCAAAAATTATCTTGGAATAATATTAATACTTTCCCCTTGAGTACTTTTAATTGGAAAGGGATTGATGGTTCACAATTGTTGGTTCATATGCCTCCAGCGAATACTTATACTGCTGCAGCCAATTTCGGTGATGTTGTTCGATCACTGCGACAACATAAAAATCTTCGTGATGTCCCTGCTGGTATGTTACTTTATGGACATGGTGATGGTGGTGGTGGGCCCACAGAAGAAATGATTGAAAAATTAAGAAGATGTCGTGGGTTAGCTAATAATTCTGGATTAATTCCTTCAGTTCAATTGGGTGTCACCGTTGATGATTTTTATGAACATTTATTAGAAAAATCTGATCAAGGAAGGAAACTACCAACGTGGAGTGGAGAAATTTATCTTGAATATCATCGTGGTACTTATACTACTCAAGCCAATATTAAGAAATATATGAGATTCGGAGAAATCAAATTACATGATTTAGAATTGATTGCTGGATTAGTTAGTATTAAACATGGTGATAAATACAAGTACCCCGGTGCAGAAATTCAAAGTTTATGGGAGGATCTTTGTTTATGTCAATTTCATGATGTTTTACCTGGTAGTTGTATTGGGATGGTTTATTATGATGAAGCATATCCTATGTTGCGTAAATTATTGAAACAAGCTGATAAACTTATTTTGGAAGCATTGAAAGTTGGTGTTAATAGTAATACTACTTCTGGTGGCGGTGTTGTTAATACTTTGCCTTGGAATAGATATAATGAAATTGTTGAAGTTTCTCGTAAACAATCACCGGAATTGTTTGAACAATTGATCAAAGATAAAGTTGGTATCCGTACCCCAAAATCATCTCAATACAAACATGATGATGATGATGATGAAACCGTTAAAGTTTCGGTTGATTCTGTTGATGGAGTTTGTCAAATTAACAAAAAAGTTGACTATCCAGCCAGTGTTTCCAAGATTAGGGGAACTAATGGTAACGATGATGATGATAATGATGGTGGATTTATTTTGACTAACAAGTTATTAACGGCCAAGATTTCATCTAATGGGGTTATCACTTCTTTATTTGATGAAGTTAATCAACGAGAAATTATTGATACAACTGCCACCAATCAAACAAGTAACGGTAAAAATTCTAGTAATGTTGGTGGCAATCAATTTATTTTATTTGATGATAAACCATTAAATTTCCCTGCTTGGGATACTGAATTATATTCATTAGAAAAATTCCAATTTCTTAATAATGGTAAAGCAGAAATTTTAGTTCAAGATGAATTAGAATCTTCAATTATTGTTACTCATGAAATTTCTCCTAATTCATCAATTGAAACCATTATTTCTTTAGCTGGGGTGAATAAATACAGTAGTACTTCTTCTGATGATAGTGATAATAATTTTATTAAATTTTCATCGACTGTTAATTGGCATGAAACTTATAAATTTTTAAAAGTACAATTCCCAACAACTATTACTACGGCATTACAAGCCAATTATGAAACCCAATTTGGTATTACTAATCGTTCAACTCATTGGAATACCACTTGGGATATTGCTAAATTTGAAGTTGCTCATCATAAATTTATGGATTTAAGTGAATTCAATTATGGAGTTTCAATTTTGAATAATTCTAAATATGGTGGAGCAATTCATGGTAATTTAATTAGATTATCATTATTAAGAAGTGCTAAAGCACCTGATAATAAAGCTGATATGGGGATTCATAAATTTGAATATGCCATTTATCCTCATAAAGGTCCATTAGGTATTAATACTGTTAAAGCTGGTTACAATTTTAATTATAAATTGATTCAAAATCCATATTCAAAACAAACGGTTGCAAGTTCATATTTATCATCAGCTATTAAATTGAAAAACGAGAATCATAAAGATGGGTCGTTAATATTATCTCATATTAAAAGAGGTGAAAATGATATTGATGTGAGTCAATATAAATCATTAACGAAAAATGAAAAATCATTAATTGTTAGAGTTTATGAATCATTAGGTGGGAATAATTCCAAGGGACAATTAATAATTGATGATAAATTTTTAGGAAATAAAATTGATAAAATTTTTAAAGCTGATGGATTAGAAAATGAATTGGAAGAATTGAAATTTACAAAAACTCATGGTGGTAGTGGTGATGTTGTTGTTACTGATATTACATTAAGAGGATTTGAAATTGCTACTTATAAAATATTATTAAAATAAAATAAAATAAAATAAAAAATAAAAAAAAAAAGGACAAAGTTTTTAGATAGTTATATAAATAAATCAATGAATAAATAAATAAATAAATAAAAAAGAGCGTTTTTTTTAGATTTAAAAATGATTTATTGTTGAGTTTGTGAAGAATTAGTGGTTGAATTATTGTAAAATGTTTATATTGTAGAAGTTTAGATTTTGTTGAAATTTGTAGGTTGGGCCAAATGCGTGGTGCACCGTGGAAGTTTTGGTGCGCAGTTATATTGATGTCGACACATTAGGTCCATTAATTTACTACGAATTTTATAAAATTGAAAATTAGAAATCATCATCATTTTTTCTCATGCGTACCTGAAAAAAAAAAGAAGTCAACACTTTCAAACCATGATAAGAATAAATGTATGTTTCTGCAGAAATTTACTCTGAAAACAACTATAACTAATTCATATATGAATATTCTTAATGAGATTGAATCAATTAATAAAGACAAAATAGTACTATCAACAATCATATAGATTGGGTAGTAATTTAGTATTTCACTAATTCAGGAGTTGTAAATTTTATTTTTTATTTTTTTTGGTGATAAATTAGTTGCAAAATTCACCCAAAAAAAAAAAGAAAGACCAAGAACTACTAAATTACAAATACTTAGTTTTTCAATATTACTTCCAAAAAGAAAAAACAACCTAAGTAGCACAATTCCATTAGAATAATCAATTTTCATTTGATTATCTTTGATGATGAAGGTCGAATTTCAGTGTTATTCTTCGTTACTCGATCAAATTTTCTTAAAGTACTACAATCAGATCTTCATAATATTATTACAAAAATAGTGGGAAATTATTCGCTTTGGTTTACCCGTTATGGAACTGCGCAAATATGTCCCACGTTGAATATTGATATTTGAAGATTTAAGAGGATTTATAACACTAAGTTCGTTTCAACATCATATATATAATCAAAGTTTTCTGAGGCATAATTATTGTTCTTTTTTTTTAATCAGGATGAGTGAGTAGTAGAGCTGAAATACCCACCACCCACTAATTATTGAAACATTATTCGGAAATTTCATTACTATTA
>OBUW01000081.1_pt1 | contig 74367 bp, 40 predicted proteins | sample 1475761 | NCBI WGS metagenome assembly OBUW01 (sample SAMEA2579908, study PRJEB22360) | human gut metagenome | biome: human gut; feature: human-associated habitat; material: faeces | place: Denmark | collected 2008/2010
TTATTTGTTGTTTAATTTTCTATTGTCTTTTTTTTTTTTTTTCTTTTCGTTTTTATCCTGATATTAAAGAGGTTTTTCTTTTTTTAAGGAAAAACTTATTATTTCGTGATAATAATGGTTGTTATTGTAGAATTTGTGTTTTCGTTAGTTCCGGAATTGTAAAAAGTGAATTAGTGTTCAATTTAGTCTAGTCAAGTCAAGTCAAGTCAAGTGACTAACCATTTTCTTCTTCCCCCTTGCCCCATACATCGCCTCCTCCACCCCCCTCTCCTCCCCCCCAAGAGGGGCACTTAAATCCTTTAAGTCCTCGAGTCTAGATCATTAACAGTGCTCTTGATTAGCTACTGCGATGATGATGATGACGACATCAAAATCAATAAAGTTTCTAATCTAGTTATTGTTAGTATTGTTTCGTCCCCTATCCAGCTATTTTCCTGGTTTTCGTGTATTTTCAGTATTTTCAGGTATGTTTTGAGTAATATATGGAAGATGATAATTATAGTTAACACACATACATACACACACGATATCACATTTTTGCTTCTTTTTTTTTTTTTTTTTTTTTTTCCCTAATTTTTTTTTTTTTTTTTTTTTTCCACTAATTTTTCATTATTTATGATTATTGAATTCTTATATTATCTTTAGGCTTTTTTCTTCCAAATTTTTTTTTTTTTTTATTCATGTTCTATATATTCTTATCATCATTTGAAGTCAATAAATGTATTACTATTTTGTTTGTCTTGTATAAAAGAGATAACACAAGGCATATTTCTATTCTTTTATTAGTCTTATTTCAAAAAGAGAAATAAAAAAATCAATCAATCTACTTTAGTCATTTAGTCTAATGATATTTTTGGTTTAGTTTATAGATTCTCTCTTTGTCAAATTTGAACTAACAAGTATTAGTCATATTATTGTCATTTTAGACAACCATAGTAAGGTATCATTCAACTAACAATTAACAACTAACAACTATCAACTAACAATTCATTAACTCATTGATCTTGCAGATACAAAAAATAAAACTAAACTCTACAGGATAAACAATTCTTCAATTGTTTGAAATGATCTATAATGATTGTGGCAGTTGTAAGTTGTAAAGTGTTACTATCGTAGGTCTTTTTTTTTTTGTTTTCGTATGGTTTCTCTTTCTCTCTGTCCTATCAAAAATCAATCGTGGGAATTGTAAGTTGTTAATTACTGATTTGATTATAGTTCCAAAGAGAGATGGTGGTGGTGGTGGTTGTTTTTTTTTTGTTTTTTGCATAATTAACTAAAAGAAGTAATCTATTTTCCCAAATTGGAAGGATTCAATATACTCTTGAGACAAAGAAAGTATTATCATGAATAATTAAAAAGCTAAAATTGATATAGAGAAGGAAGGAAATGAAGTAAAAAGAATGTGTCTAATAAAGAAAGTGTCTATCTTTGTCATCAGTCAAAGTCGTGGTGATTGATATATATATATATATATATATATACAATGAAATGTACTTTGTAAACTGGGGACGCGTACCAATTGAAATCAAAAAGTCAGAAAGTTAAACTATTTAAGATAAAGGTAAATCTTCTTCTTCTTTTTTTAGACTATTTAGCTTTATTATTTTTTTTTTTTTGTTTTTTGTTTTGTTTTAATGTTCATGTCAAAGTAATATTACTTAATAGTTTAAAAGCCTTGGAATTGTTTATCAAGCTTATTTCTTTTCTTGAATCCATTTGATTACGGAAGGATATTCTTTCCATCATTTAGTTTATAACTAAGAATAATATTTAATTTTGTTATTTTTTTTAGATTTTTAGAGTTTTACTTTTTTTGTTTGATAGTGTTTATTCAAGAATGTATAACATCATATAGATATTACTACTAGAAAATGACGAAATAAACAAATGCAATGGCTGATTTATCCTAATTGCATCTTTTAAAATGTGCTTTGAATTAGTTGTTTCTCTAATGTGTCAATAATCGACTCTCGATATATGTACAAGAATGTTTAATTAATACTAGAGAACTAAACAATCATTAGTTTTGCCTTTATTTTTTAGGCTAAGAAATGATTCATACATACAATAAGTGTTATCAGTATATTTTTCTTTTTAAATAATAAGAATCGTTTGTGCCCAGTCACTTTAATTGTTTTCAACATCAACTCATGGAATTGTACAAATCGCCTTTTTTTTTTTTTTTTTGCAAATGATACATATGAATTAAGCTACTGAAAAAGGTACTCTAATTAGCTTATGGGATGTCCATTGGAACTGGGAACTGTAATACTGATTTGTTGATATGTAACGTGTATAATATTGAATTGATTCAATAGGTATTTCCTGAAATTTTGTTCTTATATTGATCCCATTCTATAACTATATATTAAGTTTATAAATGGGCTATTACTAATATAACTTCGTGTAAACCTTGTTTGTTATAACTTCTTGGTGCCTTGTGTGTGTGTGTGTGTGCGTGAGTATCTACAACATACTTGTTTAGTTTAGTAGTTTGTGTGTGGGGCGGAAAAAACTCGGAACGATGAAAAAAAAAAAATAATGATAATAATCAAAACAAATCAAACCACAACGATAATTTCAAATCATCTTTCGTTCAGAATCTTCCTATTTCTGTTACAATCCTTCACTTCACTTCACTTCACTTTACTTTACTTTATATAATATGTGGAGATCTCTACTAGGTTTAGATAATGATGATTCTGAATTAATCAATCAACCAACAATAGATTATAATACTATATCTTCACCATTAAAACAACCACAACAACCAAAGCAAAACTCACAGAAGAATAAGCCATTAGACAAACCACGTAATCAAACATTTGGAACCGTGATTGATTATTCTGATGTTGAAGATGGTGATGATGATGACGAATATCCGGATCTAGATGATGATATTAAAACTAATACACGACTAATCAATCAATGGAGAACCAACAATATCCAACCCACCACATTTAATCCCACCATTAATCAAAATGGATCAATTAATCGACAACCTACACTCACAAATGTTTCTTTACCTGATCAATACCCTGGAAAATTTCCTCACCTAAAGAACGATAATGATGTTAAACAAGACAACTCTGTTAACCTACTAGAAGCAGATAAGGAATATGAATCTTTAATTGATGCAAAAATTCAAGTATTACAAAGAGAAATCGATAATAATGATAATGATAATGATAATGATAATGATAATGATAATGATAATGACAACTTCCCTCAAAACGTTGAAACTACTAACGTACTTGATGAGATTAATAATTTACAATTGAAAATTACATCACAAACTAAAACATTACAAGAATTGAATGAATTGGTTGATGTTTATGAAGATGAAATACAATCAAATACTACTACTACTACTACTCCTACTACAGGAAAATTAATAATTGATTATAAAGATTATCAAAATTTGAAAAATGAATATATGAATGAATTAAATCGAGTTAAAAAATTATATGAAGCTTATTATTTATTATTTAATCGATATATTTCATTGAAAAGAAGTTATAAACAACAAAAGGAGCAAAAGGTGGCACTGTCTAAAAAGAATGATGAGAGTAAAGTTGATAAGGTTGATAAGGTTGATAAGGTTGATGAGGTTGATGAGGATGATGAGGATGATAAAGATCCCAAGGATGGTCGTAATGGTGATACTATATCCATCAAAGAGAAAATCAATCAAATAAAGAGTAAAACTAATGATTCATCAATCAAGACTATATGTGATACCCTTTTAAAAGATGTTACAAAATTGGAAAAAAACCGGTACTAATTGTTAATTATGCAATTCATTAAACATTAAACAAGCAATCAATTTAAAAAAATATATGAAAAATATATGAAAAAAATATGAAAAAAAAAAAAAAAAAGATTAAAAGACGATACATAACCAAATAACTACTAGAGTTAATAATAATGATTATTTGATTTCTGTTATTTGTTGTATATGTTATATAATTTGGAACACACCAAATATTTCATCTCCAACGGTCTTTTGTTGAAAAGAACCCTTTGGAAACCTGTTGTTTTCAGGACGCGTTTACGGATTGGCGTATATATGCATATTTAATATTATTACCCTAAAGAAAAAAAAAAAAGCGAAAAAAAAAATAACGTATTATAGGTAATGTATAAATGCAATATGTAAATGTGTTATGTATATTATGTATAAGTAAATTAGGCTATAGTTTACCAATAAAGAAATCCAATTCATGTTGTTGTTGTTGTTGTTGTTGTTAATTGCTGTACATCATCATCATCATCATTACTACTAGGACAAGCACACAAACTATTGGTAAGAGAATTCTTCTTTTTGTTGTTGGACGGTATTTTCCTTTGGTATTGTAATGATGATTTAGATAACACATTAAAAAATTACTAATTTGAATTTCTACATGATGTAAAGATTTTTATATGTGTCAGATTTAAGAGATTTTACAGGAGTGATTGATTTGATTTTAATGCTTGAATTATCAAATTACTGCAAATCTATAATAATTCATTGACTTATTACTTTGGAATACATTGATATTATTAATGGTTGTTATTGCTGTGGTTATAAGTAAGAGCATTCAAAAAAAACAAACATGGAATACTAGACTAGAATTACTCTCTTTATTCATTCATACATTCATCCCTTGTTGTTCATTATTTCGCTACCACTTTCCTGATAATTCTTAAAATATCAATTATTTGCGAAGAAAAAAAGAAAGAAAGAAAGAAGAAATATATTGCTATACACCCATAGAAGAAGAAAACCCTTTCCTAACAAATAAGTTTAAAAACAATACGTCCTGCTATTTCTTTCTCTTTTTTAATTAACATTGACTAAATTTACATAATTGTCGATCTTTATTTTGTATTATTTATTCTCATGTGAAACTGAAAGAATGATAATTACAACAACTAACTTGTTGGGGGGGGGGAACACAAAAAAGGGATAAAGTAAGTTTCTGTTTTAGATCAAGCATAAAATTCATTCATTCACTCTTGACTCTAAAAATAACACTGATACATAGTTTTCCATGATTAGAAATATCTATCTCGGTCCTAATTGATTCGTTAAATAATCGAACAAACAAAACGAACAAACCAACTGGTTGAGAGACAATTTCTATTAGTTAACTTTTTTTGGAATATTAATTAATTGCAATTAGGACTTTTTTTTTTTTTTCTTTTCTATTTTTGTTGTTGGTTTTTTTTGCATCTTTGATATTAAATGCTACAAAAAATCCCAAATTGTGAAACATTTTTCTTTTATATATATTAACAATACATTCTTCTCTTTATGTTTTCATTGAATTCTTAAAAATGGTGATTAAATATCATTTTACAATATAACAAAAAGTAAAAAAAAAAAAAAAAGTATAGCTGTGATCACACCTTTGTAGAAATTTGAAGCAATTTTGATTCAAACCACATGATGATCAAAATTTGGAAAGGGAAGGAAATGAAAGGAAAGGAAGAACCTTGTATAATTATACATTTGAAACAATAGCAACTAATATTATTAGAATCATGAATGACAACAACAACAACTCCCTATTGTTATTGATCTACATCTAATACCTATTCCTCGCTTAATACTTCTGAAACCAAAATAATTCTATCCTTCTGTACTGAGTGTTCTTTATTATTAATATTGCTACAAGAAATAATTCCTCATCTGGATTCCTTTTCTTTTGGTTTTTCAACAATTACATTGTGATAATAGTCTGATTGTTAAGAAAATTTTAGAATTGAATGACTATCAAGTTGTTATTGTATATGTGTGGTTATAAGGAATGTAATAAGATGATGTAGACCAAACCAACAAACCTCCCCTCCCCCCCTCTCTTCTCTCCCCCATCAATTGTTTTCGATTCGAATTGACATTTCTATTCATGTAAGTAAAGGCGTTGGGTGGTGGGCGTTGATGTACATTTAGATATGCATCTAAAATTATATAGTGTATAGAACATTCCATTCCATTCTCAAACATAAACATTTTCCTTTTGCTTTTTCTTGGTGCGTACGTGTGTGTGTGTGTGTGTGTGTCCTTGTGTTGGATTTTTTTTTGTTTTCTCTACCGCCTTGTGTACTTTTACGATTATTACTCTTCTGTGTAAATAATACTATTTAGATGATGATGATGACTACTAAGAGACTATGACTCCTTTCAATTCAATTTTTACTTGAAATGTTTGCAATTAAATATGGTCTTCCTAATACATGGCAGAATTTAATGGTGGTGTATTACAGAATGAATACTTTTTCTCTTCTCTATCCATGGCAACAAATGAAATAAATTCTTCAATATTTTGTTAAGATCAAATAGTTGTTAGGCAGTAGTTAGAAAAACACTTCATATCGGGTGAGATTTTGTCTTTATCAAAATATAAATCTGAACTTTATCAATCATACTAACTAATACTTTATTCAACTATTATTTTTAACATTTGCTTATTTTGGGATGTTGTTTTTTTGCAACATTTTTTTTTTTTTCTATCTACTATAGTCACGTGATATAAACGTGATTGTTGTCACAAATGGCAGTCATCTTATACAATTATTATAATAATGTATTAGAATGATGCATCACGGTTTCATATATTGGTGTTAGTTAATGCTTCTATATATAGTATCACCTGGTTTGTACTTTCACCTGTTGAAACTCGGTGTCAATATTTGTATCCTTAATACTTTGCAGCAATGAACAAATCCGTGCCCCCTCTATTAACAATTAGAATTTCCCAATTAATAAATTCTTGATCATATCTTTACCAGTGTAATAAGCAGTCAAGTAAAAAGTATAGAAATCCATTGTTGAAGTCAAAGTATCCAAAAATCCAAATGGTAACATTGCTGGAATCCAGCCTTGAGCCAATTCTAAGGCAAATGATTCACCGGGCATAGCATATTGTTTAACATGACCTTTTGGTAAATGGTGTTGATCACCTGGTAAATAAACTTCGGGAATCAATGCACCAGGATAAGCTGCTCTTTGTTCACCAGTTAAAATTGTGAAATAATCATCAGCAAAATGAACTCCAGTATGACCTTCAGTCCCAATTGCTGTACCGAAAAAAATCAAATATTCAGAAATTGATGCATGTAAAATAAACATTGTACCCATGGCACCACCAGCATTATTATAAACCCAATCATCAAAATTTAAATCATTAATGATTTTAGGATATTTCTTTTGAATTTTTGGAGTCAAATCAATCATAATGGCCGTGGCATTACCATCTGGATGATCTTTTAATGTTTCTTGAACTAATTCTTGTAATACTTGTTTATCAAATAAATAATTGGTAGGTAACCAAGTATAAAATAAATAATTGAAAATAGCATATAATGCAATTGGAATAATTCCTACTAATAATAACTTCATAATTGATACGTTTCGACTCTCTGTCTATTAATAATTATAATTATTCAGTAAAATTTTTAACAGAAAGTATATTACTATTTATATATACTTTAGGTTGATGTTTATTAGTTGAATTTTTTTTTTTTTCAAATTTTTTTTTTTTTTTTCCCGTTCGATGTTTGATTGGCGTCGTTTAAAACCACTTCGGCCACATCAAATTTTTTTTTTTATACGACAATACAGAACTATTCGGATAACGGATATCAATATTCATACAAATCAAATCAAATCAACAACAGCAAACATCAAGGCAACTTATCCGAATAAATAACCAACTACCACCTTCAGTAGTACTACACAATATAATCATGAAATCAATATTAATAACAACCGGAGCAACCATTACTTTCAAATCATTAATACAAATAATCTTATCACCTCAATTTCTTAATAATTTAATCCGTTTAAAAATCAATAAATTAATTATTCAATATGGTCATGAAATCAAAAATTCAATTAATTTAAGTGAGTCATTTTTCAATGAAACTATCAATAAATACGATTTGATTAATTTATTCAACCTAGAAATAGAAGAAACTCCCATTGGTGACGACGACGATGAAGGGATACGATTATTTAAGAATTCTGATATTGAAATTTTGGCATTTTCATATAGTTCAAACATTAATAAATATATTGAAAATGTTGATTTAATCATTAGTCATGCTGGTACTGGATCAATTATTGATTGTTTACATTTGAATAAACCATTAATTGTTATTGTTAATGATAAATTAATGGATAATCATCAATTAGAAATTGCTCAACAATTTACAAAATTGAATTATTGTATTTATTATTCAATTAAAGAGTTAGAACAGTATGTTAATAACAATGATAATAACAAGGATAGTAGGTTTTGGAATCAATTGAATCAATTGATTAATGGAGAATTACAATTGAATAAATTACCTCAAACTGATGGATCAATTATTGAAACGATAATTTGTGAGGAATTAGAAAAGTAATGAGTTGGCATTAGAATACAAGTCTCAAGGCGGTGAGCAAATAAATAGATCATTCATTAAACTAATAACTACTGTAATAATCTATGTAATTTGCTTTGGAAGGTATAGATGGTAATATCAATTGATAAGGGTTTGTTTGTATCACGTGATTCAGGTGTTGGCATATTGTCGTGTTATCTTGCCAAAAAAATGTTGTTTCGTAACAATTTTCTGTGTTACACATTTCAAATTCTCTAAATATTTCTATGCCAATTCTTCCCCCCCTAATTAATTAATCAATCTAGATAGAAGAAGAAGAAGAAGAAGAAGTTATGAGTACTCATAATATCATCTTAGACATAATTAACGACTCATCGTCATCTAAAATAGATCAATTGAATCAATTACAAAATGTCATTACTCAATTGTCAAAGACTGAACTCTTAGAATTGAATGTTTCATCAATCAATATTGAATCTTTCAAATTGATTGTCAATTTATTAAAAATTGAATCAATAATGACAAACTATCCCAAGGAACCATTAATTAAAACCCTAATGGAACAAGATTCAGCAATTAATGCTACTGGAATAACATTTTTATCACCATCAACTACGACAACTGATGAAGAACAATATATAAATACATTCATTAAAGCAAAATTAAATGATTTACAAAGTGATTATCAATATTTATTTAAAGAATTACAATATGATAATTTTATTGATTTAATTAATAAAAAAATGTTAATTCTAAATAATTTAAATAATAATGGAATTAATATTAGTTCATTGAAAGATAAATTGAATTTGAAAATTTTACAACTTTATTTAATTTCAAATTATGATTTCCGAAATGATAATATTTTAAATCATTTAATAAATGAAATCCATCAACAACAACAACAACAAGAAAATAAATATATTAATGAAATTGAAATATTGAGACAAGTACAATCACAACCATTTGTATCATATGAATTATTTAAAACCATAATAGATCATGATTTTAATAATGGTTATTATCAAATCATTAATCAATTAATGAAATTTGATAAATTATATCGTAATATAATTGAAAATAATATTATTAAATTAACTAATTATTTCACTAACATAGAAATTAAAACCATTTATCAATTATTTGAGTTGTCACCTCCACCAACATCAAAAACAACATCAACAACAAATAACTTGCCTACTATTGATATAGAATCGATGATTTTTGATATGATAATTAAAAATAAATTTAGAAATGTCACTACTATTGATCAATTGAATCAAACAGTAAGCTTTAACAATGATGATAATAAGAATAATAACGAAGATGGTATAAAATATATTGGTGGATTAGTTAATCAAGCATATATGAAGATTTAATACATCAATATTTGTCAATGAATGGGTACATGATGTATTACGTGAGTTTTGACATCTAGAGTGTTATAAAAGAATAGTACAGTTTTCTATGTTGAACTAATTTGTATAGTTTATACTAATCAAAAGAAGAAGAGAATACAAGATTGGTTTCAAAGAGATTTAGTGTATAATAGTACGTACTGGGATTCCCTTTTCATACTTTTGATTTTTTGACACATTCTGATACGTTGTATTTTTGTTATTGTTTGTATAAATAAAGAAGAAGAAAGGAACAGGTGACGTCAACCCCAAACCCCTAAATAGGAGGCAATTCTGATTTTCATAATACGAGTCAAATCAAGATAAAAGATCTAAAATGAAATTGAAAGAATCTATAGAACTATTTAGTTTAAAAGAATTAAATCCCTCATGAAGAAATAGAAGTTTTGGCATCACTTTTTTTTTGTTTATATCAACAAATTTTTAATGATTATGTTTTGATTGATTGATTAATACGCGCAATAAAAAACTGAATAATAAAATTATAACGAGAGATAAGATTTATTCTCTAACTGACAAAACTGCCCGATAAGCTTATAGTTAAGGTTTTATTGACAGATTGAAATCTTAAATGAAAAATAATGGAGGAGAAGGAAGGAAGATGAGGAGGAATTCTTGTTGAGCGGGATTTCCATTCCTTCTTATTACTCTTTAACTACCCCAAGAATCCATACATACATATATCCATCCATGATGGTTATAAATCATATGGAATAAATTCCCTCATTATGATTTGATTAATTTGAGTTTTTAGTTTTTCCTTTTTTTTTCTTCGAGTAATTATTTATTCTAGCCGCTAAAAGTAAATAATTCCTCTCTTCTCTGTTTTGTTTTTGCCCCACTTCAATAACCATAAAATAATACCAAATTTATATAAATTCTCCCAATTAAATCTATCTTGATCGAAAAAAATTTCCTTCGTCTCTTTTCTTCTTTCTTTCACAAACATCTTCTCTTATCAAAATCCTTATCCTTTATCTTTGGTGATTAGCCATCATGTCTGATGAAAATGAAATAACTCCATTACTCCCATTTACATCTCATCGATCTCGAAGATCAAGTAAATGTTCCGAAATCGATGAAAATGAAATTGTATCATACGTTCAACAACGAAGACAATCAATAGCTTCAGTTGGTCATGATAAAATTCCAAAATCATTTGCTTTACCAGTTACAACTGCTGCAACTGGTGTGACCTCTGGTGGTGTCGGTGTTGTCACTGGTGGTGGTACCAGTGGTGTCGCGTCGCCACGTTTAGCTCGGTCAATTTCTCGAAGTTCATTAATTTCAGGGAAATCTTATTCTATTAATGATATTATTGAAATTCATCAACAAGAAATTGATCCTGAACCGAAAACAACGATTCTCAATGAAATTAAAGTCATTATCAAATATTCATTGCCTTTAATTGTCACTTTTCTATTACAATATTCATTAACAGTAGCATCTGTATTTTCTGTTGGGAGATTAGGTTCAACCGAATTAGCTGCAGTTAGTTTGAGTTCCATGACAGCTAATATTAGTGGATATGCTATAATTCAAGGTGTTTCTACTTGTTTGGATACTTTATGTGCTCAAGCTTTTGGAAGAAAAGATTATAATTCCGTTGGAGTTCATTTCATAAGGTGCAATTATTTATTATTATTACTTTATATCCCCATGGCGATATTTTGGGTTTTCGGAGCTGAACCATTGTTAGTCACAATTATTGGTCAAGATTCCATTGCCATGTGTCAATTGGCTGGAAAATATCTTCGAATATTGACGATAGGATTACCTGGGTTTATATTATTTGAGAATGCTAAACATTTTTTACAAACTCAAGGAATTTTCCATGCATCAACTTTAGTATTGATTATATGTGCACCATTGAATGCATTTCTTAATTATTTATTAGTATGGAATAAATCAATTGGATTAGGTTTTATTGGTGCTCCTATATCAGTAGTGATTACTAATTGGATCATGTGTTTCATGTTATATGGCTACATTTTTTGTATTGATGGTTATCAATGTTGGCCTCAACATGAATATCGCAAACTTTATCATAAGATTTTTTTCAAACATTGGAATAAAATGATTAAACTTTCTGTTCCTGGAGTACTTATGGTAGAAGCCGAATGGTTAGCATTTGAAATCATAACTTTCCAAGCTGCTAAATTTGGTACCGAAGTATTAGCTGCTCAATCAATTATAAGTACCACTTGTGTCATATTTTATCAAATCCCCTTTGCCTTGTCAATAGCTGCTGGAACCAGAATTGCCTGGTACATTGGTGCTGCTTCAGAAACAGCAGCCAAAAAATCCACTTATGCAGTATTATACGCTGCTACATTTATTGGTTTGTTCAATTGTGGGTTCATGTTAACTTTCCGTCATAGTTTAGCATCATTATATACTGAAGATAATGCTGTTATTGAATTGGCTGCTAAAGTATTAATTGTGGGATCAATTTATCAAATTAATGATTGTTTATCATGTGCCACGGCAGGTGTATTACGTGGCCAAGGACGACAAATGATTGGAGGAATTGTTAATTTAATTGGTTATTATTTAATTGCATTACCATTTGCTTATACTTTGGCATTTATTTTCCAATTTGGATTATTAGGTTTATGGTTTGGAATGATTATTGCCTTGATTTTCGTTTCATTTACACAAACTTTTTTTGTCATTTCTAGTAATTGGCAAAAAATCATTGATGATTGTATTGAAGAAGCAATCATAGAAGATGGGAATTTAAATATTGATGCTCATTCAATATTACCTAGTATGAGTAATTCAATTGTTGTGTAATAAAAGCCCAAAAAAGAGATTGGTTGTGGTGGTTTTGATGTGTTGCCAAAAAAGAAGAAAAAAAGAAAACCCACCACCAGTTAGCAAAAAACAATATAGAGAAAACGAAGAAGTTGTTTTATAAAATGTATATTTATAATTATGTTCAACCATAGCATCTATACGTCTATGTATATGAAAGGTAAACAGGGTATGAATTGGATGGAATAACGTTAAGGTTAGTAATCAACTTTTTTTTTGATATATATCTATAATACAGAACTAGTTTTCAAAATGAATCAAACTGCAAAACAAAAACAAAAACAGAAACAGGACAAGACAAGACAAATAAAATCATTAAAAAATAAAAACAAATAGAAGAATAGAATAAGAAGGAAAATGTATTTCATAAGATATCAATCAATTCAAAGCACCAACTCTAGGTAGGTCACATTCTATGACCACCCAATTGTAATAATGATTTAGCAACACTAAATTTATTAGGTGTGGTAAATTGTTGATTACTTAATGGGGATGAAGTAAGAATATCCTGTTGTTTTGAAGGACTATTAATGTCTTCATTATCATCTTCTTCGTTACTGTTTTTAATTTCTTGAGTGATTTCTTCTTGTTCGACATCATACTCAGTCTTTTCTTCATCAATGGTGGCATTTTGATCTATAGTTGTGTTACTAATTGTAGTGTTTTGAATAATTGTCATGTCATTATCTTCATCAATAGTTGTTTCATCATTACCATAAGTATTACTATTGTTGTTATTGTTATTGGTAACTAATGGAGCAGCATTATTAAATGATCTTTGAAACAGAAATTGTTTCGATGCATTATTTGCTCTTCTAATTGGGGTTTTCAATATTTTGTTGATTGATGGTAATGCAGTATTGGTAGCGCCAAGACTTGAATAAAATGAATTTTGTGCGTGGTTGGTGTTTCTGTTACTTGGAACTTCGTTAGTTGTACGATCAACAGTTATTGATGGTAATCTAGTGGTTCCAACATTAGTAGTACTGTTTTGTGATGATTCTTGTTCTTGACTGGTTGGATAGAATGTAAAAAATGACATACTATGGCCATTACCAGCACCACCAGTTACAGTACCTTGAGAGGAAGGAGTACTCATATTATTAAATGAATGAGTAGTACCATTAGTAGCAGTGATATCTAAATTATTAGTATATTTTGATTGGTTAGTGACATGGGTGGTATTGTTTTGACTTAAAGGTAATTTCTTTTGATTTGAACAATAATAAATTGAATTTTTCTTAATTTGAAACAATTTAAGTTTGGAGGATTTATTAATTTTGGTATTTTTAGTACGTGAACTGGCAACTTTATTTAAAGTTGATGTAGCACTATTAGTTGGTTTAGTAATATTTTTCAACAATTTAGTTTTGTTGAATCTTGGTGTAGCATTTAAATTGACATTAATAGAATGGGAGTAGTAATTGCTAGTGCGTACTTGTTCTGGTGGTGTGGGTAATGATGCGGTTGAAGATTTGACCATGAAATTGTTATTGGTGGTGTTTGGTGATTCATTAGCAGAAACCGGTGAAGATCTATTTGAAGTTGGAGGACTTTCAAGTGATCCCAATATTGAGTTAAGTTTAATTGCCATTGATTTATGACCATTGGTTTTATGGATTTTATGGTTGTAACTATTAATGTTGTTGTTGTTATTGTTGTTGTAGTACTTTGTGGTTTTGAGGCGGGTTTGTTTGTTCTGTTGAACTTTATAAAGGGCCAATTGCAATTTTAATTTCAATTTTGTAGCAGCCAAACCAATTGTATCATTTTTAAACGCGTCATCGGTGGATTGAAGTTTCAAATTTGAAGGAGACGACGACGACGATGACGACAGTGGTTTATTTGATAAGGTCGATCTATAATCAGAAAAACTGACAGCACGTAACGGAGAAAACTTTTTATTCAAGCTAGTTGCTGAATGAGCAATTGAAAAGGATTTTGTTATTAAATCAGGTTGTCTAATCCTCAGATGTGAAGGACTAAACAATTTTGATTTGGGTTTGTTTGAATTGTATAAAGCTGGGCGTTTCTTGTCTTTGGAAGGAGTATTTGAAGGAGATGAATTCAAATGACTATCCTTGATTGTTGATAATGCAATTCTATTAGTTGTTAATGACATGTTTTTTTTTGAGTAATGACTAAAAAATAAGGACGTGACGGGTAATTACTTTTTGGTGGTAAATGTGTAATATTCTTCTCTACACTTCAATTGACGTGTAAATGTGTATTAATTGAAGTGGTGTGGTGGGTGTGGTGGAAACGTTAGAAGAAGAAGATGTAGAAGAAAAAACAACAGTCAAAGTTGGTGAATGAAGAAAGGAGGAAATAGAATAGAATGAAAATAAAAAATTCAATTGAAAAATAACAGGACTGTTCTTTTTTTTAATTCGGGTACTTTGTAAGTATTATTATAATAATAATAACAAACAAACAGACTAGTAATTATACCACACAAGAAGAATGAAGAATGAAGAAAGAAGAATCAAGGAAAGAAATTAGTCAAAAATTTTTCGTTCTTGTTGTTTTCAAATTTGGTGTTTTTGGTGTTTTTGAATTTTGTTTTTTTTTTTTGGTGTTTTTGTTCCACCTTTTCTCTTTATTTACTTAGTAGTAGTAAGAATAGTAGTAATAGTAGTGTGTGTAGTTTTATTTTTGAGGCACAATCTTTTTTCAAGAGGGTGTCAATACCAATTACCGCTTTAGGCATTGTTCAAAACAAATAATAAATCAACTTTATGCACACACACACGTAGACACACATAATACATTTCCACCAGAATATCTTACTTCTTGCCAATAAATTATTGAATTACTCTCACAACCATTTAGATCATTTTCAATTTGACAGCAATTGTCACCACCACCACTTCCAAGAAAATACCCAGTCAAAGAAGGAATGTTATGCAACCCTTAAGGATCGCATTCAATTCACTTTGAACCTGAAAGGGTGTCAAGTAGAAAGTACTGGCAACGTAGAGAGTTCTTACAATTGAATATGTCTAACGTATCATTTAGTTGATTGTTAGATAGATGTGTTTTAAATTTCTTGTTTCTTGATTACACTAATTTATTCACATATCCACCTCACACGTCAATATTATTTTGTAATCGTTTGAGTCTTTTCTAGACAGAGACAGTTCTTGTCAAACTAAATGTACTCAAATCAATCAACTATAATTTAATTACTACACTTGGTTTAACAGTAAATATTTTGATTAGTATAGTTTTTGGAAACAAGGTTTCAGCTAATTATTGTATTAACTATTATAAGAGCACCACCAACCTCAAATATCTAATATTTGTTTACCTCCTTTTTCTTCTTTCCTTTTCTGACTTGATTAATTTTCCATCCTTTATGTTCGTATTATTCTTCTAACCATTGCAAAGCACGCGCTTATATCTTTCTCTCTCTCTCTCGTTCCCATTCTCGCGCGAGAGTTATTATTACTTTGTTTACTTCGGCGTGTGATGTTTTTTTTGCGTCGCGGTCGCTCGTTCGCTCCGCAAAATTATCATCACCAACCTCAAAAACACGCTTTTACAAAATGTGATTGTCTTTTACACAATAACAACACAAAACCTAATACACTTTTCGTTGTTAGTTAATCTACAACAACTACCACTACAAGAACACCCTTTTTCAAACCCTTAACTGTATTAACTACTATTACTATTGCTTGGCCTCCCCAACAATAGAAATGTAGAATAACTACATTAATATAGATTTCTAAATTTCGTGTCTAAATTGTAACAAAGGTTTGAAAAGAGTTGTTTCATTATATTAACCAATGAACTATTAATATTACTCGTCTAATTGAATACGTTTCATTGGCAAAAAGAAGGGGGAAGTGGGTGGCTGAGCTAAGTTAGCAACATTCTATCAATCTATTTTATTTAGCTTATTTTTTTCTAACAGTAGACTAAACTAGTGGTATGGTTTATGGGGGGCTAGTACAGTTTCCATTTATTCATCAAGAAAAAAAAAGACAAGTGATCGACCCATTTGATTGGCGAATTGAATCAGAAGTCCCTCGTTTTCTTTCTCTTTTTCTTTATATTTTGAAAACTGATATTGATTTGATTCCCATATTAAGCTATGGCCTTTTTCACAGTATACTGTGTTCAAGCAAACACTAGTAGTTTTTTACTGGATAACCCAATATTGAAGAAGAGCTATTATTGTTTATTATTTGTCTATTTGTAGAATTTATGAGATTTAATTCTTATGCCGCAAAATTGAAAAAAAAAACTAAAATTGCACATAAATCTTGGCCGATCCGAAAAAAAAATTATTTACGTGACCCCCCAAAAAAAAGCTACGCAGGCGAATCATACAAACCATGCCCAAAAATATAATATCTGAGATTGAAGTGCTAGTACTTATATATAATGAAATAAAATATTTGCTGGCTGTTACTATAATTAGAGTAGAAAAAATTGTGGCAAATTTTTGAAATGAGGCGGTGGAGGAAGAGAATGAAGTTGGTGGAGGAGGACAAAAAAGATTTAGGGAACGAGGTTGAAGATCGCGGTATTTTAACTGACACATTTATGAATGATCAGGTAGCGTGAGGCGAGAAAGTGAAGATGAATTTTTGGTCCCAAATCGAAAAAAAAAAAATTTTGAATTGTTTACAAATTGTAAATAATTACACGCCCATAAAATTGCAGCCAAAATGTTGAGCTTACGTAACGTGTCCTAATTAGGAAACTGTAAAGACGCGAAAAAAAAAACTTCAATGTAAAAATACAAACAATTACTCTCACATACATAGTACGTAGGCTAAAAATATAACAAGCTAAACCCAGTAGCATCATTGAATTTCATGAAACAAAATTCTAAAAAAAGACCAATTAAATCATTATACGAGTTATTTGATGCTTTTTTTTGTCACAGATACGTGTTTAGAGAAAGAAAGTAGACTAGAGTTACAATACGCTTTGCAATTCAATTAGAAATGTAACAACCATAACCATTATGGTGTTGGCTGGAGTTGTTTCCTACTTGGACAGACATGTACCAATATATTACCTGGTTGATAATCTTTAGAAATTGTTGATCTTGATAAGAGCATTATGAAATTGTTTACAAATTATCTTAAAAAGAAGATTTAACATTAGACAATGAGATTTTGAAACATTCATGAAGTTGTAGTAGTTCTTACATGATAGTTGATACTCTAAACCCAAAAGAATTGCACTTGAGTTTGTCAATATTGTTGTTCTTGTTTATAGTCTACGTTTCTTCCCTATTTCTAACTGTTTTGCTTTTTGCTAAAATGAAAACTAGCTGAAATGTGTCTCAAACTTTTGCTGTTGCTGTTGTTATTGTTCAAGGGTTTTTCTTTGTGTTTCGTATTTCTTGAAAATTTCTGACTTTGTTCAGTTGTTCTCTTTTTTTTTGATTGTTATTATTTTCCATGAAAGAAGAATCAAGGATATTTATGCAAACTTTCTTGAAATTTTATTATTCCAAATCAACTTATCTTTTGATTAATTTGATAACTAATACCGCCAACTTCTCATCAGAACATATCATTCCAGTCTATTCTTTTACACGCTTAATTCTAACACACAGTAACTCAAGTAACCCATGTCATCATTCTATTTTAGGAAACACGAATAATAAGAAAAAAAGTCAACAATATAATTTCAACGAAAGATTAAATCGATTACTAAATTGAAAAATAAAAGAGAAGAAGGAAGGAAATATAATTACACAATTGCAATAGACGATGATGTTGATGAATGTTTTTTTTTTTCGTCTTTGTGTGGCGATCCAATACCAAATTAGGAAATCATACACAATAGAAAGAGAGAAGAATACGTAAATATCAACAACAACCAAAAACCAAAACCAAAACCAAAACCAAAACCAAAACCAAAACCAAAACCAAGAGCTTGAATATCGCAATATTATTTTTAGCACTTACTATTATTCAATATGAGAAGATTATTCATAAAAAGAGAGACTGTTGCTATTAAATTTTCTGTACATATTAGAAAGACAAAGCAACAATAAACTAAATCGTGTAATATAGAATTTAGTGAACAACTATGAGAAATGGATGAAGTTATTTACCGAGTGCTGAGCTATTTAAATTCAACTTGGCTCATTGTATTCCCTTTTTAGACTGTTTGAATATGTGGTAGATATTTGCTCATGAATAGATTTAAGGATTCAACTCAATTGCAGAATTTGTGAAAGCTTTCAAAATACGACTAATCATCTTTAGGACAAACAAATCTTTCTTGATTCCATTATACAATTGAAATATAGCTCTGCCGATTACATTTGATACTTTTTTTTTCTTATTATACAAAGATTTTATATTCAGGATTGACTTGGTTATAGTTTCCTCTTGAGATGTATAAGCCATGTAATCGTGTATAACTGCACAAATTTAGGGGTTATCAGCTTGACGAAAAATATCCCTTTCTTACAAATTTGGTGAACGAAATGATTTTATAAAGTAATAAATAATTGGTCGGTGTCAAAAATAGCAAAGATATCTTCAATTTTACTTTCATTTTACCAAATCCTCAAACATGTCAACGCCAACAACGCCAACGACAACGATAGCAACGACAACAACTCCTTCTGATTTAGATGTGAAAGAGCTCTGGAAGCCATTATTAGATGTCGTTATAAGAACTATTGAAGACGAACAAAGATACATCATAAGAGATGTATGTGATTACGTTCCAAATTTAAGAATCAAAAACTATCAAAAGAAGCATTTGTCATATTTTCATGGCCTTCGTTCATTTTTTAAAGGGAGAGATTTTGACGAGGTTGCTAAATTCATTCGTCTTCCTCAAGATCCAAATGAATCTCTACAAGAATCGTGGCCTGAAAGAATTAATACCCTTGTCTTTGATGTGTTATCCTTGACTGCTCCTGATTTTTATTACCAATTTCAAGATGATAAATCAGGACAAGTAAATCTTTATAATTTAATGATTACAACAGGATATGTGGTTCCAGAATACCTCGCAAGAAATGAATTGAATAAACTCACTTATTCTCCTCGTATGAATTTTTCACGATTCCAACGTAAAGTGACGGAGGTTACATCATTAGCAAGGAGAAGTAATTATCCTGTTAAAGATAGAGATGTTGTAATGACAATAATTGGTAATATGCATAAATCACCATCTACAGTAGAAATTGCTTTAACTGCTTATAGATTAAAGAAATATGAAAGCTTGCTGGTTTTTTTTGTATTTCTTAAAAAAACTAGAGAATACGGAACAAGTGCAACAGTACTTAGTATTATTCAATAGAAATTAATCTAGTATATAAAGATATTTGATTGTAAAGGTTAAGTATTTCGTCAGTAGAGCTTTAAGAAAAAAGATTCTATATATACAGTAAGTTATACAATTCTAAAGTATTACATCGTGTGAAATTATTTAAAGATCTGAAAAGCTTTTGAAGACGTTCAGGTCTTGTTTTGAAATTTCCATTATTCTTTCCTTTTGAATGTTATATTTTTATAAAATTTAGGGAAATATTTACACCCAAAATCTTAACCAACACCATTCCACTCTAATGAATCTTTCTTTGGCTCACATCTCAGTTACAACATCTTAATTAACAAGAAATAGCTATTAAAAACACCAAAATTAAACTCTTTTTATTAATCAAAAACTGTTACCAACGTATTCCCATCAATATCAACTCTGTTCAACTTGGACGAGTCACGTGGATTGAAATAGATACACTACTCCTAGTTGATGGATAGGAATTGAGCCGAGGGAGGCGAGAGTAAGAAATCTCACTTTGTTACGTCTTTTTTTTGTTTTCTCCCTTCCCAACTGGATTATCATTTATTAGTAATACTGATAAGCAAAATATCAAAAATTATACATATATATATACATATCCACAACAACAAACATTGATAGACCTTGCTATTATTTCAATTTAATTATACTGAGTACTCATATCATCTACTATTAGTCAATTAACAATACAAATCAAACATTAATACAATATGTCATTAAGATCTAAATTATCATCATTACGAGAATATCTTACTCCTATCAATCATAATTCCAATTTTGTTACTACGGGAGAAATTAGTCCTGAAGAATTTGTTAAAGCTGGTGATTATTTAGTTTATAAATTCCCAACGTGGCAATGGGGTAATGATTGTCCTAAAAATTTACAAAAATCATTTTTACCACCAGATAAACAATATCTTGTAACGAGACATGTTCCTAGTTATCAAAGAGCATCTAATTATCTTACTGGTGAAGATAAAAAAGGTGCAAACCCAGAAGAAGACAATGAGGAAGAGGAAGAGGAAGAGGAGGATGAAGAAGGGTGGGTGAAATCAAAAAAAATTCATAAAGTGATTGATGATACACATGACTCGCAAGTTAATAAAGGTGAAGAAATTAATGACATTGATGATTTTATTGATGAAAATGCTGAAGAACAAGAACATGATCAAATTGGAGACCATGAATTAGATGATGATGAATTTGATGATTTGGATATAATCAATGATTCCAAAAATAATAAATTACGAAGATTTGATTTATATATCACTTATTCAACTTCTTATCGAGTTCCTAAATTATATTTAGTAGGGTTTGATTCTAATGGTATTCCATTATTACCACAACAAATGTTTGAAGATATAAATTCTGATTATAAAGATAAAACCGCCACCATTGAGAATTTACCGGTTGCTCATAATACAACTTCAGTATCAATACATCCTTGTAAACACTCTTCAGTTATGAAAGTCCTTATGAAACATTCAAAATTGAATAAGAAAAATTTGCAACAAAAGGATGAGAGTCTAAGTGATGATTTGAGTAAGTTATCAGTAAATGAGAAAAAAACACAGGATGAACATTCACAAATAAATAATGATGATAAAGAAGAAGAAGAAGAAGGTATCAGGGTTGATCATTATTTGATTATATTTTTGAAATTTATTGCTAGTGTCACTCCAGGTATTGAATACGATTATACGATGGATGCCTTATGATTTAGAGCATAGCCTTTTCACACCACCTTTTTTGTTTCTTTTCTTTTTTTTGTATTTTATGGTATACAATTGTAGTTGGTAATATTATAAATATTCAGTAATAGTACAAGTCTTTTCTTATTCTATCTTGTTTGAGCTTAAAATATCTGAAGATATATTGCGTGATATAAGGAATACAAAAAGTAAATGGGGCCAACTTTTCAAATTCGGCAATAGTTGAATTGCTTAATTAAATACGTAAATCTATGCTTGTCGTATGGAAATAATTGGTACCTACAGAAATTTAGTAAACCTATTTGGTTTTCAGGGATTCTGTTTAAAAATTTATCATTTCCTTCTTTTTGCAAAGGATTTTAAAAAAAAAAAAAATCTCTCTTTATTTATTTTTTTCCATTGCTTTTTGTTCTTCTTTTCTTTTGTACCCAACAGCAAGAACAACGACAACAACAATAATAACAACAATAACAACACAATCAAGACAAACTTTATCTTAAATCTTCCAATTTTTTTTTTGAAAACCTTCTTTTTATTTTTGAATAAAATTAATTTATTGCCATTGCTATTTCAACATTCATAGATACCCCCCTTTATCATATTAGTTTTCATACATTTTTTCAATTTAAACTTCAAACATGTCAGGTTTGAAAAATAGAAAATCCACTACTAATAAGGACCAAAATGCAAAAACAACATCATCATCAAAAGTTGCCGATAAGAATGAATTGAAAGATCCGGTAGAAACAACTTCATTTGACACTGAAGACAAAATCACAAAACCAATTTTACAAGATGAACCTCAAAAACATCATCACCACCATCACCCTCATCATGAACACGACCACGACAACGACAACGACCACGACCACGATGACAAAGAATCAACATCAATGTCAAGAACCAATTCACTTCAAAAAAAGACTCATAGTAAAAAATTAAAGCATCATCAGAAAAAGAAATTGTCAGAATCAAGACGAGTTATGTTTATATTTGGTGCATTGATTGGATTAATATTAGCAGCATTGTTCACCACCAATTCTGAATCATTTACTAAAGATCTTGATAAATTGGTCAATCTTGATCAATTTAGTGATATTTTCGATGATTGGAAAGATTTGAAAAATTTGAAAGGATTATTACCTAATGGAATTCAATCATTTTTACAAGATAAAGGGGTTAACACTCAAGATGATGGATTCAATGGATCAGCTGAATCATTTAGTGTTGGATTAAGACTTGAAAATCTGAAAAATTTTACGGCTGACCATAATGTAGTTATGGTTCCCGGGGTGATTTCTACTGGGTTAGAATCTTGGGGGACCACTACTACGGGGGATTGTCCATCAATTGGCCATTTCCGGAAAAGATTATGGGGATCATTTTATATGTTAAGAACTATGGTTTTAGATAAAACTTGTTGGCTTAGACATATCATGTTGGATACCACTACTGGATTAGATCCTCCTAATATTAAAGTTAGAGCAGCTCAAGGGTTTGAAGCCGCTGATTTTTTCATGGCGGGGTATTGGATTTGGAATAAAATTTTACAAAACTTAGCTGTGATTGGTTATGGACCCAATAATATGATTAGTGCCTCGTATGACTGGAGATTAACTTATATTGATTTAGAGAAAAGAGATGGATATTTTTCTAAATTGAAAGCACAAGTTGAAATTGTCAAACAATTGACAGGTAAAAAATCAGTATTAGTGGGCCATTCAATGGGTTCACAAATTATTTATTATTTTTTGAAATGGGTTGAAGCCAAAGGTGAATATTATGGTAACGGAGGACCTAATTGGGTCGAAGATTACGTTGAAGCATTTGTTGATATTAGTGGATCTTCTTTGGGTACACCAAAGGCTATCCCAGCATTAATTTCTGGTGAAATGAAAGATACAGTACAATTAAATGCCTTGGCGGTGTATGGATTAGAGCAATTTTTCAGTAGACGTGAAAGAGTCGATATGTTGAGATCATTTGGTGGTATTGCCAGTATGATACCTAAAGGTGGTGACAAAATATGGGGGAATTTGACTTATGCTCCTGATGATGAAATAGTTGCATTTGATACCGAAAAGGAAGATATTGGTGAAAAGAAAAGATCATTTGGATCATTTATTCAATACAAAACTGCCAATGACTCTTCTAGAGAAGTAACTATTGACCAAAGTATTGAAGAATTATTAGAAAATTCTCCAGACTGGTATTCCAAAAGAGTGCGTGAAAATTATTCGTTTGGCATTGCTCACACAAAGGAAGAATTGGAAAAGAATAATCATGATCAACTGAAATGGTCTAATCCATTGGAAGCAGCATTACCAAATGCTCCAAGTTTGAAAATTTATTGTTTTTATGGTGTTGGTAACCCTACTGAAAGGGCTTATAAATACATGCCTGCTGATAAGTCAACAAAACTTGATTATGTAATTGATGCTGATTCTCCTGATGGTGTTGTTCTTGGTGATGGGGATGGGACAGTTTCATTGTTAACCCATACAATGTGTCATGAATGGCAAAAAGGTGATAAATCAAGATACAATCCTGCTAATGTCAATGTCACCATTGTTGAAATTAAACATGAACCCGATAGATTTGATCTAAGAGGTGGAGCTAAAACTGCTGAACACGTTGATATTTTGGGAAGTGCTGAATTGAATGAATTGGTGTTAACCGTTGCTGCAGGAAAAGGCCACACGATACAGAATCGATACGTTAGCAATTTGAAGAAAATTGTAGAAAATATGCATTTGTAATAGACCAAAAGGAGATGAAAGGAAGAAAGGAAGAGTAATTAATGTTTAGTATGTAATACATATGATTGGAATTTGTAATTAATACAGGTATTAATAATACCATGTAGATGGTGTTGCAAAATTAGTTGAATAGGAAATCAAAGATTCGATGAAAAAAAAAACACCGACAAGAGTCACTTAAACTACCATACTGTTTTCCAAAAATAACTGGGTATTGATAATTATTGGTTAATATTTGAAGTCAACAACATTTCGTATCAAGTTCCAAACTTATTGCTAGACCATTCTCAAAAGAATATCAGTACATGATAATTCGCGACTATCAATTTTTCCCCATTCATGACACTTTACGATTCACTTTATAAAATTAATGATTAGGAGACAAACACAAAACAAGACAACGTCCAAAGTAAGGGTAGTAGTGCGAGGGGAAGTCACTCAGTTGCTATCAACCAACGTTTTCGTTATTCGAAAGCAATAGCAAATGAGCATTGAACGATAAATGTCTAGCTTGTTAAAATTATGACAACCAATCAAGCTATTAAGAGTCGTATAGAAATTTCTGTTTGCTCTGACAGTAACGGTGAACTAACGATGATTGCTTTTCTATTGTCAGTTGAGCATTTAAACTCTTTCTTGCATTTCCGTTGAAGACACTACAATCTTAAACATTCTGCGGAGTAAAGATGAAAAAATAGTAACTATTCAGGGCTCTTAACTGTCGGTCATTGGAACGACTATTGCTCTCACAACAAAGGAAGGGGGCTGCTTTTGATGAAAGGGTATTTGGGTTGCTGGGAACCCGTTCAAGAAGAAACGACTAACTGGTAAAGTTGCTATCGTAAGTTCTACCGGAAAACAACAGTATTTTTTGTTCCTCGGGTATTCTTAGATCCGGGACTCAAATTGTTTCAATGTCGTCATCCGCTAATACCAGCAAATGAGGGTGGTAATAACAAAACTGCAATTGAACCACACTGAATTTTACTAATTCGGGTATTTCATAATTCCACAATTAATTAATTAGAAGAAAAATCTTGACATTGAATGATGATTGTCAAAACTCAAGTCAATGACGTAAGCTGTATATTACACAAAGTCTGTCATAGAAATGTATACTTTGTTACAATTCCGGTTTATAACCCAATTCGGTATTTTTTTACCTCGTTCCATGGATTTACTTAATTCAAATTATCCCACCAATGTATAACAGTTATTATTATTCTACCAACTTCACATAAAAAAAAGCTGAAAAGTGGAGTAACCTCGAAGCAATCTTTTCAACTCCGAAAATCTTTACGTCTTTATAAGAAGTAAGTCTTGTATTACTACTTGAACAACTGATCAATTTAGTTGACTTCAATTGGTTGTTTTGAAGGACAAATGGGAAGTTAAGACAGTAATGGTATTGTGTCTGAAACAATATGCATCTTTAGCAATTGGTATTGTGACATCATGATTGGTGTTTGCGTTCCTGTAATGAGTTTGTTCAATTATTAATTGTTTTTTTTTTTTTACAATCAGCTTGTAATTTAATATACACACCTCTCTAATTTTTTTTTTTTGACTCCAACCCCTCTATTGATTTCAGCCTTTTAGTTGTTATCATCATTCTCCCCCAGGATCCCCCTTTTACTGTTATTACATTTCAATATAGCTGATCCATAAAATAAATAGTTTAGTCATTCAATTGTTGAATATAAGTATCACTCTTTTTTTTTGGTTATCAATATTCTAACCTTTAAATTTCATATATCAAATATTCAAGTAATTAAAGTAACAAAAAACTTTATCGAACACTTTATCCACATTTCAAGAATTTTCTAATTTTGCTTTTTTTTTTTCTTTGTTCAATTTTGTAACTATTGTCAATTTATTAGTGTTATTGAAAGAGAGTTTCCCTTTGTTTTTTGTTCCATTAAAGTTATTAATTCTTACTTTTCGTTGTTAATCTTAAACTCAACCGAATCAATTTTAGATCAATTCTTCCTAACAAATTGTGTATTCTATTTTTGCTTCCCTTTAATTCGAGAAATTCTCCAGATTTATTAAATTCCTTCCAATGTTTTAAAGCAAAATCATTTTGAATTTTTTAGTTCTTTTTTTTTGTTTTTATTCTCCAATATTTAACGTTTCAACATAATCATTTAGTCAAGCCTTTGTTTGAATTGAAAAGACGGAGGATAAAGAATAAGATTATATTATTAATGATGGATAATTTGAATCAAGATCCAAATTCAGGTGTTTCACAACATAACGATCAACACCAGCTCCAGTTTTCTCACAACCCTTCCTTGTCTAACACTCACCAACATAATAGTGCAGACCCTCAACAACAACAACAACAACAATTGCACCAATTGGCTCAATTGTCAACTCAAACAAATGAATTACATCCACAACACCAATTACCGCAAATGCAACAACAGCAGCAACAGATTCAAAATCAATTTCAACAACAATTGTTTCAACCAAATCATCAAGAACATCAATTACCTTCACAACAGATCCCACTACTAAATTCTCAAGCTCAAACTCAAGCTCAACCCCAACCTATGTTACGAGTACCATCACAAAACCCACCTGCCATTATGCAGTCTTCCCCAGATCCCCTAGTAGTCACCAATGGAGCAACCGCATTATCTGAGTCATTATCGATGAATAGAAAACACAATGATAATTTATCCGATACGGGGAAAGCCTGTCCATTTTGTAAGAAACAATTTAGTCAACGAGGATCTTTGATTCGACATCTTGATTTGAAAAAAGGTGATACATTACATCCAAGTAATGAAGTGACAATTATTAGAAACCAAAATCGTCGAAGAAATAGTAGTGTTGATGTCAATTTTAGCTCTATTGAAAAATCTGAATCTCAATCTGGTGGTAATACCCCTTTAATGACTAGTGAATCATTCAATGGTACAAATACCAATTCTAAACTGGGTAAAAAGAGAAGAGTACTTAGAAAATCATTGGCGATATCACAAATATCATGTGATTCAGCAAGTGGACAACGAGAGAAAAGTAAATTAAGAAGAAAATTACGTGATCGAAGAATTAAGGCAAAGTTATTGACAAATGATTGGTTCCAAGATTTATTTGCGCAAAAGCCATTACCAAAATTTGATAACTTGGATGGTAATGGCAACAATAATAGTCTGATAACAGCTGAAATATTTTGTCAATTGGTTGCTTTATACCTACCCATCAATGATTGGCCCGTGAAAATACCAGATGAAACTTGTCTTACTCCAACAATTGAAAGAATGAGGGTTAGAGAAACCCATAATTTGATCAATTTGTTAAACAAGAGTTTTTTGGTGTATCAAAAATTGACAACCGTGCAAAAGAAACAACTATGGATTTATGAATCGCAGAGAATATTACAGGCAAGCATCGGAAGCTTTTCACTTTGTGATTTACATAATATTAAAGGGGTTATTGCCAAAAGAGAGCAAGCCAATTTTGAAGAAATTTGTCGTAATGATAAATTATCTGCATTTGTTGAAGTGGAAAATAGTCCTAATCATCATGGAGGGGTTCTGGGAGTAGATGATGAACGAGAAGCAGATATAGAGGAAGAAGTAGATGAGGATGACGACGATGAAGTAAATAGCACTCAAGTCGAGAAAGTGAAACTGATAACACCACAAAAACGGAAAAGGCAATCGATTCTGGGTCAAGTACAATTAAACACTCAACAGAATCCTGCTAATCTTCACAATTCGTCGCGCATTCATGGTGAACCATACATTCAAAAGATTCCAGAAGTTCAACATAATAATTTTGAAGATTTTGGAACATATTTTGATAAATTCTATTAGAGCTTTATATAATGTCATGTCATGTCAATATATGCTTATACATATATAGATAACTGTAAGTTGCTTGTACCTTTAGTTTAGTTCTTTATACCTAGACTTGTCTCCAGATTTCTTTGATTGCGCCATTTCTACGAGTTTCGGGCAAAACATATTTTTTTTTTGGTGTTGAGAATGATCTTACAATTGAATTATCCATAATAAAATCCAGTGAAAACAAACCCTCTTGCACAACTTCCTAAAAATGTCACCAGATGCAATTCGAGTTGTAGTTTGTGGAGATGATGCAGTTGGAAAATCATCATTAATCACTTCATTAATTAAAGAAACAATAATCGAACCACAAACAAATAATGTCTTACCACCAATAACAATATCTCGAAATGATTATATCGAAAGTAGTCAAGAATATCTTAATGATCAAGATCATCACCATCATCATCAACTGTCCCCTTCAACAATGAAAAATAAACGAAAACACAACAATAAACGTGAACGTGAAAGAGAATCCTCAATTAATAATGTACAACCTAATGAAATTCTGGAATATATCCCCAATATAACAACCATCATAGATACATCATCATCAGATATGACTAATTTACAAAAAGAATTAAAACGAGCTGATGTCATATGGTTAGTTTATTCTGATCATTATACATATGAACGAATTTCATTACATTGGATGCCATTATTTCGATCCATGGGAGTTAATTTACCAATTATATTATGTGCCAATAAATCTGATTTATTTCCTAAATCTAAATCCAATTTAAAGTCGACTAATTCTGATGAATTTGTTCCTCTTATTAATGAATTTAAGGAAATTGAAGCTGGAGTTCGATGTAGTGCCAAAAATAATTATAATGTGGTGGAAGCATTTTATTTATGTCAACGAGCCGTGACTCATCCTATATCACCGATTTTTGATGCTAAAGAAGGGAATTTGAAACCAGGAGCAATTAAACCTTTGAAAAGAATTTTTTGGTTAAGTGATACTGATCAAGATGGATATTTGAATTTTGAAGAATTATCAGAATTACATAAGAAATGTTTTGGTATAGAAGCTAGTAAGTCAGATTATGAAGAAATTGTCAATTTGATCGATCAAAAAATTTTACCAAGTTATAATACAACAATAGAAACACAAACACCGCCACAGCAACAACATTTAGCAACAAGCGCTGGTACTCCCAATGGCACAACCACAACTACAAGTAAAGGTATATCTGAAGATGGATTTATTTTATTGAATAAAATCTATGCTGAATCAGGAAGACATGAAACTGTATGGTGTATATTACGAGCTTATCATTATACCAATTCATTATCATTAAGTGATAAGTTTTTGTATCCTCGATTAGATGTTAATCCTCATTCTAGTGTTGAATTAAGTCCCACGGGGTATAAATTTTTTGTTGATTTATTTATTAAATTTGATAAAGATAATGATGGTGGATTAAATGAAGATGAATTAAACACTTTATTTCGATCAACCCCAGGGATACCTAAATTATGGGTTGAATCGAATTTCCCATCATCTATTGTTTGTAATGAAGAAGGTTATGTTACATTACAAGGATGGTTAGCACAATGGAATCTAACTACTTTTTTAAGTTATAAAACCACATTAGAATATTTGGCTTATTTAGGATTTGATGAAGGGAATTCCACTAAAGCTCTTAAAGTGACCAAACCAAGGAAAATTAGACAGAAAAATGGCAAAACTTATCGAAATGCCGTAAATGATAGAAATGTATTTAATTGTTTTATAGTGGGGGCCCCCAAAGCTGGGAAAAGTTCATTATTAGAACTGTTTTTACATGGTTCATATAGTGATATTTATTCCCCAACTATTCAACCCAGATTAGTGGTTAAAGATATAGAATTACGGGGTGGGAAACAATGTTATTTGATTTTAGAAGAATTAGGAGAATTAGAACCTGCAATATTGGAAAATAAATCACGTTTGGATCAATGTGATGTAATTTGTTATGCTTATGATTCTTCTGATCCAGAAAGTTTCCAATATCTTGTTGAATTACGAGAAAAACATGGACATTTATTGGATGAAGTACCAGCGGTATTTGTTGCATTAAAAGCTGATTTGGATAAACAACAACAACGTTGTGATGTTCAACCAGAAAATTATACACGTGATTTATTTTTAAATTCACCATTACATGTTTCATTAGCATGGAATTCTTCCCTTCATGAAATGTTTATTCAATTGGTTGATGCTGCTAAAACTCCATCTAGTGCTACCCCGGGGATTGAATTAGAAGTGTCAGTGGATCAAGATGATATTAAACATATAATGATGACAGGAGCAGCAATAACTGTAGTGGGATTAGTATCAATTTGGGTATTAAATAGTCTTCGACGGTAAATAAATGAAAGAATGAATGAATGCGGCGTCCACAAATTACTGTTTTTGGATTTGTATAAGAGCCAAAGAAAAAAATATTTGTCGCACCATCTCATCATCATCTTGCTTGTTAGAAAGTTAGAGAGATGGGAACTGAAAAAAAAAAATTCAAAAGTAGAAATTTATCTCTTTCTTTACCATACATATATACATCTATAATAATAACTTAGTCCTAATGTCATCAGAAAAAGAATATAAACCAGTGACAGTTGATAAACCAATACCAAACACTTATGATCTTGGTAATTTAGCAACATTTGATCCTAATCCATTAGATAATGAAAAATTATTATCCAAAGATGAATCAATAAAAGAAGATCATCTTCAATCAGTAACTAGAGATAATGTTCAATTATTGATAAATCAAATATTATCATTACCAGTGAAAACCACTACTGAAACTCATGGATCTTCCACGGGACAAAACTCCACTATGACTTTAATTCAATTACCAGAACCAACAACAATATTACCTAGAGAAAAACCTATTCCAAAGGCTAAACCACTCACTAAATGGCAACAATTTGCTGCTAGAAAGGGAATTAAATCAAAGGCTAAAGATGGGAAAATGGTTTATGATGAAGATACTGGTGAATGGGTACCTAAATGGGGGTATAAAGGTAAGAATAAACTGATTGATGATCAATGGTTAGTTGAAGTTGATGATAAAGTGAAAAATAGTGAAGATGAATTGATTGATCCAAGAACTTTGAAACGTGCTGAAAGAAAGAAATTGATTAAAAAGAATGAATTACAACATAAACGAAATTTAAGAAACCAAGGTGCTGTTTAAGGGAGAAAAAAGTAGGTAGTAGAAGAATGGGTTTTAATTTGACTTAATGTGTTCTTTTGAAAAGATATATAACTAATATATAAATGGTTGCCATAGTATATTCTGAAAGGAAAGAATGTGAATTCTTGAAACTCTTGTTAGGCTGGTTGTGCCCCAGGCGCGGTAGAATATACAAGAGATGTTGTAGGTCGGCCCCTTTGTAGACGCATAAAATAATATGCGATGTAAAAGCTAGGCCAGCCTACGACGCAACGGGCATGGCAGGAAACACCAATTTAAGGCCCTTAAAGCCAAGAAGGGGGAGCAGACAGACAAAAAATAAATTCGATTCCCCAACACCACCCAGCAGCACCAGCAGCAGAAGGAAAAAAAGGAAAAATAGGAAAAAAAAAATACAAAACCAAAATAAAAATAAAATCCAAAAACTTAAGAGCCAAAACAATTTGATCAATTGGTAATAATACAATCAATATTTTGGGATTCTTGTTGTTTAATAGTGTTAAAAATACAGTATTATGTCTACCATTAAGTTTGATTATAAACAATACCTTCCTACAATTGACGTATGATACAATTTTTTTTTATAATTGTTTTGATAAGCATAAAATTTCCTAACGATATACTAACCATTGAAATAGGCCATTTTAAGTGTTGCCAATTTGGAAGAAATAACTGTGAAAAGAATAAGAAATGCATTACAAGAATTATTTGAAGTGGATCTAACCCCAAATAAGGTATGTTTGATATGAATTTTCCTTTTAACTTTAAGAGTACCAATATTAACATTCTTTTTCCCCTTTTGAAGGGGTTGGGCTATTTAGAAACAAATCAATGAAGTGATATTACAACGATACCATGATTTAGTTGAAAGACGAGAAAATGATGAAAAACGCAAACAAGAAATCGATAGGAAAGAAATGGAGAGACAAGATGCTCTTTTGGCAGCTAAGTTACTGAGAGAAGAAATGGGTAGGTTTGGGAAACGAACTATTCGTAAGGCAACACAAACAGCATCAAAAATAAAATCATCGAAATCAAAATCCAATACAAAACGTCTGGCCCCTAATAATGCTTTTAATAGAGAAATGGCATTATCTCCAGAATTAACCAATGTGATTGGTGTTGATAAATGTTCAAGGCCACAGGTGGTAAAACTTTTATGGGCATATATTAAAGATCACAATTTACAAAATCCCCAAGATAAACGACAAATTGAATGTGATGAAAAATTGCAAAAATTATTTAAAAAAAGTATGTTGCATTACAATGTTATTCATATATATATAACAAGATCTATTGTGGACAAAAATTTTACTAACCAAAAATGATTTTTCTAGAGAGTGTTGGTGCATTCCATATGAATAAGATTTTAAGTGATCATATTTTTAAACCAGAAGATTGGGAAACAAGTTTTTCTTCGACTGGAATTGGAAGTAGTATGACCGAAGAAGATCCAGATCCCGATACTACACAAGACTTTGCAAATAATGTCAAAGAGGAAAGTGTTTCAGAAGAAGACTAAGAAACTTGGGGTAAGATGGGATAGGAGGATTGAGTTATAAGTTTGTATTTGTAATGTATTATTTAGAGTAAAAAAGTAATATAAAGAGTTACCAAAAAGTATCAATTTTGTCGGGGATAGTTTATTCTCTCTACAATATGCGCATAGTATAAATATTCAGCTTCAATAGTATCCTGTAAATCTTCAAAGTTGGATTGACGGGGGATTTAAAGTAAACATTTACAAAATAAAGAAAATATACAATAAGAAATCAAATTAGAGAAAGAATTAGAGAGAGAGAATATGTTGGAGCCGGCGGTGACTGTGGTGGTGATGGGTGGTGGTACCTACATTAAGTATAAACTAAAAATGGAAAAGTTGTGTGTAATTAAGCCCAAAAAAAAAAAATTCTGAGTTAATTTTTGTTTTCTTTTTTGGATTGCCTGTTCATAATTTGTATTACTACTATACAAATTGTATTTGCTTGTTTGCGATTCTTATATTATAATATTTACAACCACTACTACAACCACTTTTATTTCTGATTTTTTTATTTCTGATTTTTGAAATTACAACATCAATATCGTCATACAATGAAATCGAGGAATTCACCTTCTGTGGATCTGCCGAGATCACGAAGAGTAGTGAGTATGGCGTCCACGTCGACTATACAGATTTCACACTTGGGTCCGGAACCGGCTAGTAAAGAGGAATTATACAAATATGTATTGAAAGTTATTCTTTTGGAATATAGTAATGAAGCTCGGTTTAGAACACCAATACTAGAATCAATCAAACAAACAACACGTCCTAGTAGCAATAGATCAAGTATGGTATTTGACCAAAAGATCCCACAGTATGCTTTGAAAAACTTGAAAACTCAATTACAATTGATCATGACAAATAAAAAACAAGTTGACGAAAAATTTCGAAGATCATTATTAAGAATATACGGTGAATTATTAGATCCCAATCTGGAGAATGAGGTTCGGAAAATTGATTTTTTGATACCTAAATTTGCTGCATTTGCAAATCAGGAGTTAAAGAAAGTGTCACAAATGAATGATGACGAGATAACTGACACTGTTTTTGAACAAACTAGACAATTTGTTGATTTTCTTATAGAAATTGTGACGGCAAAGAAAGATTACGATCCAGCATTGATATCACAATTGAAAGCCAGAAAAGATTCTTTCCAAACATCAAATGCCAAACTACAACCTGAATCCAATCAAAATGTCAAGTATCCAACTAAATCCTATAGAATAAGTGACATGAATAAATCATTTGTTGATTTACTTAAAAAGATTTTCGATGTTGACGATACGAAATTACAACAAGATGTATTCAAATATAAAGACATAGCATTAGCTAAACCATTACATCATGATGTCCAAGAATTAGCTAAAATACAGGTGAACCTAGATAATTTCTCATCTGACACTGCATTGCAACAATGGAAAGAAAGACAAGAACACGTTAAATCTCAAGTTATTAATAGATACAAAATCCCGTCTGACTTGACACTTTTACCTATACCGCCAATTCCTGGTGATGAAGATTATTATGTTCTTCCCAAGAATGGAGAACTGAGAATATATTTCCAGACTCTTGTGAAATGCATAATGAATTCTCGGAATCAAATGGAATTTTCTGACCCTAATGAACCATTTTTCGAAAAAAATGAATTGGACTTGATTAATATTTGTGCAAGAGTTTGGCACATAGACTACCCCACTAGAGCAGTAGCCTTATACTCAGCAGCACAATCTGCAGATGCATTGGTTGATTTTCCCTTAGATACTGCACTGAAGAAATCAACTCCTGTAAACATTACAGCTAGTGAAAAATTGTTTCATTTATGTAAACAGATGGTAGAAGATGGGAACTTGGATTGGGATGAAAAAACCATATGGTCAATTGAAGATCAAAATGAATGGGTGAATGACTTGTCTGAATCTTATAGTCAAGTATTTAATGCATTGAAAGAAAACCTTCAATTGATATTCAATGAAACGGTGAAACCTAAATTTGGTCCTTATTTGCAATTTCTTGGTGATTACATTGAATCAGATGCTTTATTCCCATTGATGGAAGAAACAAATTTACCTAAAAAATGGGAAAAAAGGCTTACAAAGTCATTAATGAAAGTTGCTGGAGGCAGATATGGAGAATACCTTGCTAGTTTACCTAGAAATGGTTCAGTCAATGTGATTCACATAATTAATGTTTGTGACAGTTTAATAGCCGATATCAAGAAGCTACAGAAACGTTACAAGAATCCATTATTAGGATTTTTAAATGTGGCGAGAACTGTTGCTTCAATCACTACGGGAATGTTTGCTAGTGATGCTGAAGCAACTCTTAACTACATTAAAACAATACTACAAAACAATGATGAAAGAATACCTTATGCCGATGCCTTGGAGGTTTATCAATTGCTTAACGAAATTAGAGATATTCATAATCAAGTAACGCCAGCTGGCTCGGTGTTTAAATTTGATTTAGAGAAATTCTTTTACCCTTATTTGGAAGCTTGGGTCAATGAAAGTGATGAGAAAGTACATGGTATTGTTAATGAGGCACTCAAAAAAGATAACTATGAACCCATTGATTTAGATGAAGATGATAAAAGAAGCAGTCATACTATATTGGATATATTTGCCATTATTAAGCAATATGTAATGACAATTAAAAAACAGAATTGGAATGATGAAAATCAGATCAACAATGTTTATACTGTGTTATTGAAAAGTATTTCCAATGGAGCATTGTTCTATTCTGACCAAGTTTCAAAAAAAATAATACAAGAATTACAACCTCCAGTCCCAGAACCAACAGAAGAAGAAATTCCTGAATCGAAAAAGAATTGGTTGCATGAAGTTAAAAATGTGGTTTCAAATATTCAAAATTTCAAAAGACCTGAACCTGAAGTGGTTTACAATTTCGAAGCAACTACTTGTGTGGCATTGAATAACTTATCAGCAATGATGAATCAATTAACAAAACTTGAAGATTGGATTGATGTGGAAACACTTTCTGCAACTTCTTCATCACCAAAACAATATTTGAGTCATGTTTTCTCCATTAGAATTGTCCGTGGTGAAAATCTTCGTGCTTCCAAAGATGCAATGTGGGGGAAAATTAATCCATATGTCGCCGCAGTTGATTTGAATGGTAAAAGGTTACTTACAAGGACGAGAACAATCGATCATAACCCTGATCCGGAATGGGACGAAGAATTTGAAATTACCATCCCACCAGAACAGTCATCACTTGATATTTCGGTTGTTGTTTGGGATGATAGATTTGGTCAACATCAATTATGTGGTAAGGCATTCCTTGAATTAAACCCCAGAAGATTTAGTACCAGTGGTATCCCTGAAGAAATCACTTTAGACCTAGATTTCCAAGGGAAAGTTGTACTTGAAGTTGCCGTTGAAAGTGAAATTTTGGATGCCAAATTTGTCATGGGGAGAGCTTTTAGAGCTTTAATGAGAGCTCAAGAAAGATCAATTAAATTGATAGTTGAGAAATTTTCAGGTTTCATTCAGAGTTGCTTTTCACGCGCCAATTTGAAATCAGTTTGTGCTAAAGGTCAACCATCAAGAGAAGAATTTGAACAATCAATACAAAATTTATGTGATTATTTGAATATGAATTTAAGTATTCTCAAAGGGTTCTTGATGAATGAAATCTTTATGAAAACTATGGTGGCAACTTGGAAAAATGTTGTTAGTGCTGCTGATGAATTAATGTTACCTAAATTATCAAAAGCGAAAATCAATACTGAATCTGGTGGTACATCATGGCAATCTGTTTCATCAAAACTCGCCACAGTTTCATTATCTTCAATTGGAATTTTAGGAATTGATGGACCATTATCAATTAATGAAATTGAAACTGTTTTAGGTTGGCTTAATTTCTTGTGTACATTTTTCCATCATGAAGGTAATGGACCACCTATGGAAGATTTAAAAACTGATCAATATCAATCATTACTTTTAGTTCCGGCTTTATATGATCAAACCGATGAATATTTGATTGAAGAAGTAGAAAGATTATCTACTGCTTATGTACAAATGTTGAACAATAGAAATAATGCCGATTTGGCATTTCATACTGAAAATAATGGGAATTCAATTAAAAATGGGAAAAGCATGAATAGAACTGGAAGTCTTTTAAGAAATAATACCATCAATGCTAATGCTACTGCAAAGGCCAGAAAGCAAGCTGCTAAAGAAATAAAAGAAGCAAAATCAGATCCGATTGCCAGTAAAACATCTAAAGAAGATATAATTTTAAGAATATTAATTGCAAGAGGTAAAAGAAATTATGTTTGTCAAAGATTAAATCAAAGAGCAAAATTGGCTTATAGTATGGCAACGGAAAGAATGGCTAGAGCAGTAGCAGAAAGAAGATTCAATTGAGTTAGTCTATATTTTTTGTATACCTTTTGAAAACAAAGAACGTTTATATTTCTTATAATGTTTTGAAATAAAACAATACGTTTTACAAATTTATAACATTTGAAAATATAATAAAAAGCACGTAGATATATTTAAAATACATATAAAACAGTTACATAAAATATAAAAAAATAAAAAATAGGGAAATAAAGAAAAGGGGGGAAAGAAAAATATAAAATAAACACACATGTAAATAAATCAAACTAATTTTTTTTTAAAAAAAAAACAACTAAGATGACTTGGTTTCAGATTGGGCTTTCTCATTCTCACCAAGGACTTCTGTATTATTAGTTTCATCAGCTGTAGTGTCATCAACGTCATGTTGAATTGTAGTATCATTTGTTTCCTCAACAATAGTATCTTCTTGTTTGTTTTCAGTAGTTGCTGATTTTGCGTCTGGTTCTGTGTAGTTGTCATTATTGTTTTCAATAACTTCAACATTCTCTGTGGCTCCCTCTGTAGGTTCATTAGCCTCCGATTCTTTCAGTTTATCAGATGAATTCAACACCTCCTCAAATTTCTTAAATTCAACACCTCCTTTATCAAATAAAATAGCAACTTTTTGTTCAGTTACTTCAAGGTTTTGATCTTCTGGAAGACTAGACTTCCAACCACTTTCTCCGTCTATAAGATCTTTAAGATGAGCCAATTTATCTTCTCTTTTAGAATTAGAGTCTTGCTTTTTATAAACAGCTTTGGAAACAAATTCATCATGCGAACCACTTTCAAAAAACAAACTGTATGAGTTTTCACTGACAGATACTTTAAGACCAGATCCAGTACGTCCTTCTACTGACTCTTCATCCACTGACTCGATAAATGATCTTGCAAATGGCATATTCAATTTGGAAGCTGGTACGCCTTCTGTAGGATGTGACATCACATAACTGGTAACATAATAATTATATTTCTCTTCAACATTTTCATGGTCATTAATGGTTAAATCATCTAGACTGATAAATTGAATATTGACACTACTATCGCTTTCTTTGAACGATATTTTAAACATATTCTCTTCAGGTGACATAAACGACCTTACCAGTATACGATACAAAATTTGTTCTTTGGCACTTGAAACAGGCTTCAATCTATCATTCTCAAATAATACCATTATTTCGGAGGTTTTAGCATCAGTAATCATCGAATGCATATGCTTTATCATAGCTTGTACAACTTTATCAATAGTATAAATCTTGTAGGCTCTGTTTCTGTAACCTTGACGTAAACTTTCTTCAAACCATTGATGTTCAATCTCTCCTTCAATTAACTTTTCTGATAATTCTAACACTTGTTTATAACAATCTTTGGTTCCGACAATCTCAACACCCATGTCTTCCAATTGGTGCAGGAGCAAATTCAAATCTTTTGCAAATTTAGGAAATTTACGATTTCTAATTTCCTTGCCAACTTTTTCATTCATGGATTTGATTTCAGCTAATCTGGCATACAAAGTTTGCAAGTGACGGAAGAAAACATAAATAGTTGTGTTACAAAACAAGTTGTATTTGTCCCGTCTCGTTTGTATGTTTTCATCGTTCAACAGAAATTTGGTATTGGCAGTTGTGATCCATAATTCACTCGATTTTTCAAGCTCTTCATTGGCTTCTTGAATAGCTAACTCGGCAGATTGCAAGCCTGGTGATCCTGAACGATCATCCTTTTTAGATTTGGATTGTTTCTTCAAGACATCTTTAAGTAAATCTGTGTCTCTTGATCTCTTTTTGGAAGAATCTGATCCATTTTCACTCATCTCAACGTCACCTTTTTCGTTTTCTTCTTCAGACGACTTTTCAATTCTGCCTCTTGCCACCAATGCTGTTTCAATGGTTTCTGTCGGTATACTGAAAAACAAAGACATGAAAAATTGTAAAAATTGTAACAACTTTTCTCTGTCATGTGCTGAGTAAGTGGAAGATTTGTTGATGAAAACTTCTGCCAATTTCAAGATATCAAATAAAACTTCATTATCCTTGAAATCATAATTTAATTGTTCTTGAGGTTTAGGAGTCAACGGGTGCAATCTTTTGTTTTGTTGCTCTACTTTGACAGTACTGATTTCACTTACCAATTGCTTGACAGTCAACAATTTCTTGTCGGCCTGTTTAAATGTTAACCCAACATGATCCAATGACTTGTAGAACACTTTTTGCTCCATTTCTCTCCATACTTTATTCCATTCTCTTTGAGCACGTTTCCATTCTTCATCTTTTTGCTTTAATCTTTTCAACACAATTGGAACAGCAATTGAAGGGTTCTCGTGTAAAGCATCAATGACTTCAAACCCACGGTCTTTATCATAGATTTTTCTAATGATTTTTTTGTAAATTGTACTGGAGTTATGACCCAAGCCAGGAGGTAATTTGAAAGTTGCCTTTTGTTCCGGCGTCATATTGGCAATTCTATTGGCAATAGTTTCCAAAATTTGAATCGTACGCAAATTGGATTCCATGTAATAGTCGAATTCTAATCTTTCTTCTTCGATCTTGAATAATATTTCCTCATATTGATTCTTACGATGGGCAATGAATCCTGAATCTTCCGATGCCCACGTAGGATGGCCAACCCACTCATCATTCAAAACTTCCCAACACATCTCGTCTCTACCTGAACAAGGCATGTATGTTTCTGCTTTTGGCAATTGTCTGTATGAAGGACCATAGGCCTTACATAACGAAAGCTCAAGATGATGTTTTTTGAAAGTGATGTTTTCAATATTTTGAGGTTTATCCTCGTAACCAACAAACATTTTAAACCAATTAAATAACTCAACATTTGTGTCTCCAATGAAACCTTGAACTCTTTCAACTAAAGTATCTTTGTCAATGATATCTTGAGTGAATAAATTCAACAATTTCAAAAAATCGCCGTATGTTTGTTTGTTACCAATGGCCTTCTTAACTTTATCAAAAAACCCAATTTCTTCTGAAAACGAAGTGCTTTTAACCGTACCTGATGGAGGTACTGGTTCTGGAACACCTGGCACTAATGTAGGGTTGGTTGTAACAGCAACAGGAACTTGTGCTTTATTTGATACCTTTTGCCCTCTTTGTGGTACTGCACCAGTCCTCATGTTAGAGTACTGACTTTCTTGGTTGTAATTATCTTGATATGGTTCAGAAACAGACTTTTTCTTCCCCACAACTTGTTCATTAGATGGAGCTCCATAAACAGATTCGGGACTGGCTGCACCTTGGAAATTGTTTTGTTGTTGAGCAGTTGTCTGCTGTAATTGTGCATATTGTTGATTTGTGGCTTGTCCAGCAGGTTGGAAATTGCCAACAGGCGGCAACTGTGTTCCATTGTTAACATAGTATCCATCCTGTGCTGGTGTCTGTTGGTAATTTAGATTGCTGGTGTCTGGCAAAAACTGTTTAAAATCATCCAAAAGATCTGGTGAGTTAGCAAATAATACAGTAACTTGTTCATAAACTTCAGCAATTTGTTTTTGTTCTCTTTGATACGTTTGCAAAATTTCAAGAAACTGTTTGTAAATGTCTGGTTGACTAGCAAACCTAGTTTTAATTTTGTTAACATAAGATATAGCATGATTGAACCCAACTTGTCCACTAGCACCATTTTGTGCTTCCATGGAAGCTTGGTCAGCAAACTGTTGCGCCTGTTGGGCCAGTTGACTCTGTGGGGACGACTGTTCCTGTTGATTAATGGTCAGGCTTTCTTCACCACCCCATCGTTGGTTATATGTAGCACTTGAAAGGTTAGGTCTTGTAGTTGTACCAGTGGGCGTCGTTACACGAATTGGATTAGGATCTGATGGGTCCAATGAACATTCAATCTTATATCCTGGTGGTAAAAAAGTGTTAAACCCTTGGATTAAATTTGGATGTCCTCTAAATAGTGTCGAAACACGATCAATAACTCCAGGTGTATCAATACTAATATTAAAAGTAAATGTTTGTTAGTAAAATGGAACAAAAGAAAAAATCTGTGTGCGGGTGGGTTGTTTGCGAGACACACAAGGTTTGTCGGCACAATGGATCCGCTTATATACAGGACCATACAATTTTCAATGGCCGACAAAACCAAAACGCACCCAAAAAGTTCAACAACATACCTTTGTGATTTGAAATCTTTCATAATATCAAGAAAGTTATTATATACCTCAGCTTGGTTGCTGAATTGTACTTTGACCTGATCTAAATAGGATAACGCGTCCTTGACATTTAATGGCCTGTACACGTTTGTAGTAGTAGACCGATTAGGAACCCCTCCAATAACGGGAGATGCTTGTGGAGCTGGTTGTGAAATCGTTGGGGGATATGCACCTTGTTCATTGCCAACATGTCCCAAAGAACTAGGTGGTGGGAGATGAGTTGAATTAGTTGTTTGTGGTGGATTTAATGCCACATTAGAAGGTCTTCTCAATTCTGCTGTCTGTCTTGATTGATCGGATGGTGACTAAACAACTGGAGTTAGTATGGGTTGTTCTGTTTGTTGTTATATTCTTTTAAATAACACCAAAAGCTGGTTTCAAAATACATACTTGTCCCATCTGTATCTGATCACTTGCAGGATTGATCGATGGGATGTTGAACCCATGTGGATGGTGGCCACTGCCATTGCCCAAACTTGGTAAACTTGGTAAGGGATAAAATGCTTGCCCGCCTATTAATAACTGGTTAGTACCTCTTTTCTCTTTAAGTATTAAAAAGGTATTTCAAAGACATACCTTGCTCCAACGTTGCTGGTGGTGGTAATACTGGGGGATGTTGACGACTAAAAAAAAAAACAGTATGATGTTAGTATACAAAACAAATCGATGGGGATAAACAATACAAAATATAGAAACATACTTGAAGGGCTGACCAAGTGGTCGCTGTTGGTTGTTCCAAGGTTCCTGATGATTCGACATTAAGACTCTTTCAAAATCTTTTTGAACGGGGGAGGAGATTGAAAATGTGATTTGTATTTAAAACTGTATCAGTTGCTTTTTTAAAGTATTTCAAAAACTCTGAATTGTGATAAATCAAAAAAAGAAAAAATATCCTGCTTCACTTGCTTGTTTTGAAGTAAATAATAATAAATTAATATTACTCCAGTTTATAAGATATGAAGACCAGACTAAGTGTGGTTGTGTTTGATTGTGGTTATTAACTTGGAGAAGTTCAATCCAAAGATGTTGTCAATGAATTTTTCTTTTCTCTCTGTGGTGGGTGAAGCGACCGAGACTTTCAAAAAAAATCAATTTTGGGTAAAACAATTTAATGGGACATAAATAACAAATTACCCGGATATTATCACTATCACTTTGCATTTGGTTTTTTTCTCTTTCTGTTGTCTCAAGTTTTTACCAATTTGACCAAAGAAAAAAAAACAACATATTGCATAAGTGAGAGAAGAAACTACCATACTTCATTCTAAAACCCTACATCACCAAAATACTATAAATACACATTTCCAATAATGAATGCTCCAGATAGATTCGAACTTTTCATATTGCCAGATGGCGTGGATAAGTAAGTATATATATGTCATTGCTAAACAATTGATTTTGATTTTGATTTTTTTTTTTTGAAAAGCTTATTAACATCATGATAAAGAATAAAAATAATACCGGATACAAAAGTACCAAATGCAGCAATAGTTAAGATTGAAAGAGAAGATCATACATTGGCCAATTTATTGAGGGCTCAATTGTTAAAAGATGATAGAGTTTTATTTGCTGCCTATAAAGTTGAGCATCCTTTATTTGCAAACTTTGTGTTAAGAATTCAAACTGAAGACGATTATTCACCACGAGAAGCTTTGCAAAATGCATGTTCCGGTTTGATCAGTGAATTAGATGTGATAAAAAGTAAATTCAATGATGAATGGGCACTTAAGGCACTTTTGAATAATACTGAAGATGATTTCGAGTATTAGTGATTTGAAATAGTTACGATTAATGGTGGCGAAAATGTATTATAGAAAATAGAATAGGACGTTTGTCTATATATTTTTTTTATTATATCTCTTGTTTTATAATGAATATGGGCTACAGTTCAATTTGCAGTAGTACTACTAGATAAAAGGATGTTTATTAGCAACGTGAAAGTGGTATATTTTGAAAATAAAAAGATGAAAAAAAGAAAGAAAGAAAGTAATAACGAGAAGTAACTATATAATACATAAGAGAAAATATTGCAAATATCAAGTAGCGTTGTCTCTAAGCTTCTTTAAATGCTTTTTTCTTGATAGCTTCTTTGATGACCATTATCTTCTCCATACAGTCAGGAACATTTTCATGCTGAAAGTTTCCTTGCTTCAAAACCAGAATTAGTGGTTGAGTTTGAGTTAAACGCCCTGGCGAAATATGTGTTATAGCCAACCCAGTTTTAGATATACAGATCTTATGGTGGTCTTTAAAGTTGAACTGAAAGTTTCCATTTGTCATCTCAAACATTATGTAATCAGGAGTTCTGGTGTAGCGTCTCAAAAACACGGTTTCTTTTCTTTCCTCGATTTCACTGACTTTGGACAAGTTACTATTCATGTATTTTGCAAAAAAATCAACAATCTCTAACTGTCTTTTAGCTTGAGCTGGAGGGTTTGCAAGAGAGTTTTCAATACAAGTCCACCCTTCATTTTCATGATAGATTAATTCCAAAAATCTATCTGAATTATGGCGTTTCAACAATGTGTTTTCATCGTTAAACAAAACCCCTATGTCGTCGTTATTAAGTTGGTAAGAAAACCCATATTTATTTGAGTAATCTACCCATTTGCTGATCAAAGTTGGATTCTCGCAATTTGGAAATTCACTGGCATCAACTTCATCGTGTCTTGAATGTTCCAATCTTCTCATGGTTTGATAGGTTTCAAAGCACACCTGGTTGAGTCTTTTGATTGCTGTTGAAAAATTAGAACTGAAATTGACTCTTCTAGGTCTTCCTAGTTGGCCAGGATCCACTTCTTGATATTTGTTTCTAGTATCATTAGGTGATAGCGACAGAGGAAGTAAAGTTCTTGGTTGCTCTGAATGCAAATCTGCACGCAAGATTTCAACTGGGTTCTTGTTTTTTGGTGTGTAAATTCCAGCTGAGTCCTTTGCATATTTGAAATTGGCCAGTGATTGAGCTCTAGTGATTTGGTCAAGGCCCGGTGGAAGAGTTTGTAAACTGACTTCGTATGTCTTATTTGGGAATGGACCTTTGAACCAATCGTACAGCAATATCTCATCGATGGTAGGTCTGTGTAATGGATTCAAGCTCAACAAGTCTTTAATCAATTGCTTGGCAGACTCAGAAATTGGCTTGTCCTCTGGGAAATAGTATTCTGTTTTCTTTATTCTTTCGTAAATAACATTGACATCTTTAGCTTGAAATGGAGGTTTACCGACCAACAAAGCATACATCATGATACCAATAGCCCAAATATCAACTTCGAAACTATGTCCAGTGTTCTTACCACCTAAAACTTCTGGAGCAATATAATTTGGTGTACCACAGATAGTGTACTTTCTTGAATCAGTTGAGGGTAAAACAGATGCTAAGCCAAAATCACCAATCTTTAAATTCATTTCTGGGTCGAAAAAGATATTACCAAGTTTTAAATCTCTATGAATTACACGTCTAGAATGCAAGTATTTGATGGCACCGACAATTTGCACCATAAAGAATCTAACCTCTGGTTCAGACACTCTTTTCCTTGTTTTCAAGAGTTCCATTAAGGATTGATTAGGGCAGATTTCTAACAATATATATACATTAACATCATCTTCGAAACAATCAACAAAGTTAACAATGTTTGGATGTCTCAAAGATTTGTGAATTTTGATTTCTGATAATAGTTTTGTTTTTGTTTTCTCGTTTTTGATTGATGCCTTAGCGACTGTTTTGGCGGCATAGATTTGACCAGAAGCATCCTTCATTTGAAAACAACGAGCAAACCCTCCTTCACCCAAAAAGTTGCCTCTACGATAGTCTCGTCCATTTCTAGTTCTCACTATAGATGGGGGTGTCTTGCACAATGCCGATAACTTTTCCTTCTTTTTCTTTTGTTTTTGGTCTGTTGGTTGAACATTTTCCTTTGGGCGTCTAATTGATTTGACAGGAGTAATGTTATTAGCTCTAGCATTGAGCTGGCCACTATTCAATGGCTGTAAAGGTTGTGAACGAAGCGCCGACATATCAGATGGAAATTTCCTATGTGTTAATTCAGAATTAATTTGCAAATGTAGACAATTGATGAGGTCAAGGTGTCTTTAAAAAATTGGGTAATTTCAATTGTTGAATTCTGGTGACAGCTAATAGAGAAAATATTGCTGGGCGTCTAAATATTTTTTATAAATGCTGATGTGGTTGGTATATCAATTGGGTGAAGATGATATAAATGGTTATAAACGATTAAATATTAATGCAAAACAAAAAGGTTAAACCTCTTTAATAATCAATGCTGGTGGGGTGGAGGTACTGTAAAATAAAATGAAAGGGTAAAAGTAAAAAAAAAAATTTGAAGAAAGGAAGGAATTAGAAACTTTTTAAAAAAAAAAAGACTGTTGGATATATTATATTAATTTATATATAAATTAAGTAGGTGTTTCTATTGTAATTAGTTTATGTTAAATTTTTTTTCCATTCTCTCTCTCTTAGTTTTGCCCATCAATTGATTTGTTTATTTATTTCCTTTTTAAGAATTTTTGGCTTTTCGTTTGTTTATTTTGTCTTCTGCTCAATTCAGAGTGTTGCACGTGACTAGGCTTGTTTTTGCAATCATTTTTTTCGTTTTTTTCTGTTGCTCACATATTCTATTACTACTACTACTACTACTATCACTACTTAATTTTGTGTGTTTCACTCCTATTTATAATCTATCCTAATTGAGACGAGTTTTGATTTTGAAATCATCCTAACTTTCCCATAGACAAGAACAACATCAGTTTCAAGGGAAGTTATTGCAATATATATATACTTAATTTGAAATTAAACACCCTAAGGTTAGTAGTAGGCGAATAGACACAGACTCATGTTAACAATTTTGATTACATCGCCATTGGTCCTGCTCGATTAATATTTTCTTGTAAGATTGGTATGCATTGAACAGGTTCATAATAAACTGCTTTCTCTATTCATAGTATTTCAAATTAGTTTCTTTTGTTTCTTTTTTTTCTTTGATTATTGCTAATTCTCTTATTTTCCTTGCAGATTAGAGTTGATTTAGTAAATACGATAGTTATTCCATTTGATTTCCTATTTAGTATGTTTACATTTGTGAGCCCCCCCCCCCGAATGAGCAAACTAAATTAGATCATGTTTCTTTCCTTCAATGAAAGAATGATGCTGTATAAACATGGCTTGACTTATTTGAAACAAGGAGGGGGGTTGGTCGAATCACCACACATATGACATCAGAATTATCTGACAATACTAAATTTCACCACTTGATTTATCACACACGTTTATGCAATTAATTTAAATATCCTTTACATCCCGGTGCCCCACAAAGACATCTGATACGCTCCTCGTCATTGGTTTCTCTTTCAAATTTATAATCATAAGTAAGTTCCTCATTTGCCTCAATATCTCGTAAAGCATAAATGACTATTCTTTTCTTCCCTTCAACTTTGATGATTTTTGCCGTACAACTTGGACTACAACAATGATTGATAAATCTAGCAATTCCCCCCTTTTTAGTTGCATCAATGACTGTATTATCATCGATTCTGAAAAGATACGACGACCCTATACCAGTCTTTAAATAACTTTTTTCCCTATGTTCGGCAACTTGTTGTCTGATACGTTCTCCAACGTATTCTATAATCATTTCTTTTGCAGCTATTGGTTCCATTGCATATAACCCCCAATTGTGAATAGCAGATCTGGCAAAAGTGACCGGTTTTTTACGTTTGGTCAAAGCATTCAAACTCAACACATCGGATTCAGAACCTATTTGGGCAGTTATATCAGCTGCAAATCTTCTATTGTTAGCTCTATTAACACGTGAGCTCTGTACTGCATTTGTGTTCTCGTTGGGCTTTTCTTCATCCTCGTCTTCATACTGAATAGTCTTAATTGGTTTATTAGTTCTTTTGCGGTGTGGCAAGTATCCAATTTTCTCTATTTCAGGGATTTTTCTGACCCCTTCACTCTTGAAAGATCCTGTGGTCGACTGTAAACTCTCCGGTAGTTCTTCTATGTATTCTTCTTCCTGGCTAATTTCTTGTACGTCTTTTCTGTTCTTGCTCTTCCAAGACCAATATTCAATATTTGATAACCCTGATGGAGTAGTTTCAGATAACACTTCTTGTGCTAATAACAAATCTTCTGAATCTTTTATAGTATGTTGCAATGCATTTAAATCGAAATCACCACTAAATGGAATTTCTGGATAAACAGTCCTTGGTGATTCTTCGGTTGGTTGGAATTTAATATCAACCTCTTCAGCTTCTTGTTTGATCTCAACTTCCTCTTTTTCTTCTTCTTCACCTTCTTCAGGGCTACTCTCTGGAGCTATTTCAGCCTCTATAGCTGGCACTTTAACCTTTTGTTTTTTGATTTCACGTTCCTCAAGCTCTATATCATCTTCTATGCTGGTGATTGTAGAACTTCTTTCCCTTTTCATTGTCAGTACCACAGGAGTGAGAGGTCTACTTCCAGTAGTTTCATCTTCATCTTCATCCTCAGATTCTGATTGAGAGTGTGACTCGGAATCTTCATCATCATCAAAATTAAGGGCATGTTGCATGGGGATAATACTGTTTCTTCTTTTTGGCTTATGCTGTTGAGTTCTATCGTGTGACATTCGAAATGAAGGCAATCTCTGTTGGAAAAGTTGTCTTTGTTTCTCAAGAATGGATAAAGCATTTTCTTTTAATTGATTATTTGTTACCAAAACCTTTGGTTTTGCTGCTTGCTCTCGGGATTTCAATTCTTCAACCAATTCCGGATACTTATCGTGTGCCAATAAATCCAAAATATTGGGTGCTATGATTCTTTCTCTTATGTCTTTTGCCAAAAAGGTTTGAAACTCTTTTATCAATATATTTGTTGCTTCATCAAGAACATCATTTGTGGACTTCAGTTCATTCTCCCTTATGTTGTTTGTAAAACCTTCTGGAATTGCCATTTCCATAACGAGCTTATACTCAAAGAATTTTTTGTTGTCTTCATTCAAAAAGCATCTTTCACATTCATTAAGAGAATTAAACACAATGAAAAACCCAGATTTATCTGATAAAACTCTTGTCCAATCATATTTCTTTAATGCTCTCTTGATATCATGAGACGAAATTTTCTTTGTTGGGACGTACTTATCACGTATTAATATATATGGTCGACTTTTAATATATTTCTCTAAATCTTTGGGTAATATCACACTCAGAATGATTTTATGATTGTGTCTCATGGAAAGAACTGTAGAGTTTGGTTTATAAACCAAATTTTTATCCCTGGTTGATACTATGGTACTTTCATGTTCAACACTTTTTTCTTTCTTAACAGACTCTTGATGTTCTTTCTCTTTCTTTTTCAAAAGTTCTTGTTTCTTCTGTTCTTCCACAAGCTTTTGACGTCGTTTTTCTTCCTCTTGTTCTCTTTGCAATCGTTGTTGTAACATTTTTTTCTTGGCACTTTCAAGCTTTCTATTCAATAATTGGTTTTCATTATCATTTAACGCTATTTTTAATGTTGCTCCATCAATTTTGAGCTCATCTTGTCGGACTGTCTTGATAAAATTTTTCGCCAATTCAGAAGCCTTTTGGGGATTCCCTTGAAACTTGAAGGTAACAATACCGAGAGGTACAGCTGTTGTGGGGTCAGTTATAAACGTCATTTCTTCCAAGGGGTTACCATATCTAGAAACAAAGTTTCTCAAGAAAGGTTCACTTGTGGAGATTGGCAAGTCCCATATTATTATGGTTGACATTGGAGCTGGTCCCAAGGAATCACTATTGTACACAAACTTTGGTTGAGGTAATTGCTTATATGGTGTCTTTTTAGTTTTTTTGGTCGGTTTTTGCAAATTCAGATTCGATTGAGCTATTCTAGGGTCGGATACATGGTTCACACCTTCTCCATTGTACCGTATCTTTTTAGATTGTATACCTTTATCAGTTTTCGGTGTATGTGAATCATTTATGACCATGAAATTTTTCTGGGGATTTATTGATCTTGAAAATGGAATAGTCAGTGTGAAATCTGAATGGTGAGATAGTTTCGGAAATTCAGAATCTTTATTATTCACCCCAGTGTTGCGGTCTGAACCATTAATCAGTTCTATCGAAATGGGTGTTGATACTTTGTCGCTACTAGACAAGGGCGTACTTAGTCCAGATGGTGTTCTACCATCCTTGGTACTTGATCTATGAGACCTGTTTTCAGGTGACTTCGATCCGATTTCATTAGGAATATACCTGTTATCACTTGATTCATAATGTGATCCTTTGTTAAGAGATAGCATCCCGCCAACAAGGTACCTGTCTTCCGGATACTTGGAACGACCTGTTCTATATCCTCCACGGTGAGATCCATGATATCCACGTCGACTATATCCACCACTTGCTCCCCCTCCGCTTCTGTTATTGTATGACATAGCAAGGTGTATGTTTGATTACAAGCTTCTTGTTTTTATTTGTTATACGTTAAATAAAATAGTATTGAGGAAGCTTTAATCTTGACTCTCTCACAAAAACTCTGCTTTTGTCTGCCTTCTGTCACAGTTATTAAACACTTGTTTATTGATATACTCCTGTAGTAGTCAACGTCCAAATGCAAAATCTATATATCAATCTGGAGTGTATTAATAAAAAAAAAATAAAACAGAATAACAACTGCAGAAAAAAATGGGAGGAAAAAAAAGAGTTCAAGAGAAATAGGAAATGAAAGTAGTCGCGACTCCAACTACCATCCACCATCAAGGAAATAGAATTTTGTTATTGTTCAACTTTTTTAATCGAAATCTTTGTTTAATAACCTCTTATTCTCGTGGCTCTTCATAATTAATTAAGATACCAATGGAAAAGGAAGATCAAAAATCAGAGAGAAAAACTTTAAAGCAGCAGTTAAGTGAAAACAGAAGTATGTTACAGTCTTCTTTTGTTGGTTTGTTTATTTGTTTGTTTTTGTATACTAACAGAATTTGAAGCTAGAAGATTTCATGAATATCAAAAACGGTTGGAGTCTAAGAATTCAGCATATCTACTTGATAAGAAGTCTACAAAGTTTTATGAAGAGTTGAGGCAAAGGGATTTAGATGAGGAAAGAAAGATTAAACAGCAAGAAGCAATTGAGCTTCAAAGATTCAAGCAGTTACAGGAGAGAAAGAAAGCACTGTCCAAACAGACGAAAAATATATCTCTTGGAAGTATCAGTAAGCCAGCGATTCTACCTAGGAAGAACCTACAGAAGGCAAGAGAAAACACATTGGAAAGGCGATTGCTTGAACAATCTTCAACCAAAGACGATAAGGAGGAAGATAACAGCGATAGTGGCAAAAATGGTATATTGACTGGATATGAATCTAGTGAAGATGAAGATTAAATGTCTTTGTTGCTTGGACTTGAGTTCCCACATCATCGATTGATGGCATTGTCATTGGTTGCATGGTCGTGTATTTTGTGACAACTTGTTAATGCTTCTTTGTATGCTGAAAGAATTTTTTTTTTCTTTCGTTTTGTTTTCTTTGGACCTGACAATTTCTCTTGATCTTTACAATAGGTGAAAGGGACTGTTCACAGAATATCAATGTTTTTAAATATCATACAGAGTACAAGCAGGATATTGATGGGGAAACCATCCAGTGTTAATTTGCTTGTTCAAACTAGAACCAAAATGAAATCCCATAAGGCAGCTGCCAACAGATTTATAAAAAGAGCTAGTGGACTCAAAAGAAAGCAAGCTGGTGTCAATCATGGTAATGGTAGATTTAGTTATTCTGCTTTGAAAGGCTTAAGAGGGTTTGTGGAAGTTTCAAACAAAGGAGGTCATTTGAAAAAGTTCATCAATCGTGTGTAATATCAACCTTGTAAATAGATAATTTTTGGTATTTTATGTGAATGCATGTTACTTAATTATAAAAATATATATATATATATATTATATAAATATTACTATTCATTGTATTTTTTCTCCATCCAAGTATTTGTATCGATTTCCTTTCTAACGTCAATAGTAGGAAAATAATGGTAGTCTGTCTTCAAAGATATAGCCATTGGTATATTGTCAAATGAAACTACTCTTAGCTTCACATATGTTTTGTCGGGCAAATCCTTTACTACGTCAACAAAACTCTCAAGATTTTTGGTTTCCTTGTCGTTGACATGGGTGATGAAACAATTCGGTACAATATAGTACTGGTCTGCTGGGCAACCAGACGATTTTCCAACTACATATACTTCAGATGGAATACTTTTCATCAACTGTCTTACACCATAATGTGGAGTTTGAAGTAATGCACCAGACCAGAAAACAACATGAGACGTGTCGAGTTCTCTTGTTTCAGTGGTTGGGACTCTCAATGTCATTTCTTTCTTTTGTCTGATAATCTTAAATTCTAAAATGTCTTTAGTATACATGGAATTCAAATCTCTCAAACTCTTTGCAGGCTTACCATCAACACAAAGAACCACGTCCCCAATTTTCAATGGATTTGTAACTTGATTACCCAAACTAGGTGCAGCAATTCGTTCAACGGCTAAAAATTTGATGTTATCTTCCGCTTCTTTCTCCAATTGTTCAATCCAGCTCAGAGAGACACCTCTAGTTCTACCTTGTAAAACAGTAAGCGAAGTAAATTCTGCATCAAGTATTCTCATATCTTTTGGCACTTTGTTTTGTTGCAATTGCAGGATCACTTCCTTCACATCTGTCACGTCTAATCCCATTTTGTAAGTCTTTTCATCAGACTCTCCCAAGTATGATAACCAAAACCCACGCACAGTTCCATCATTATCAGCCAATACACCAGCATCACATTCATTTCTAATCTTGCTGTCAAGCAAAATACACTCTAAATTAGTGCCTCTGTAACGTGGTGAGCTTGAGCTAGCATTGATATTCAAAGAGGAGACAGCACTCACCTTGACGTCATCTGTGACCAATCTCAAATGATAATTGTATCCTATCAAAAACGACTTATCTCCTCTTTGTAATGGTGAAGTTCCAAAAACGGGTGTTTTGACATCAGCCAACACTAAGCCTGGGTCGTATTTGACTATAGCATAGTTGAGATGGGGGTGTAAAAACACAACTTTTCCAGGGACTTCAATTGATTCAGCAAAAACAATAAAAATGTCACATAAATAATGTGGAACATATTTTCGTGAAACAAGAACATACCCATGGGTGGCGTCAATCACAACAGCATAACATATATCTTTTCTAAAAGGATGTGAGTCAATAGGACTTGGACAAAGTGTTCGTACCTGAACAAATGATCTCACCAAATCAGCACAACCTTTTTTACTGTCATCACCGAAGGGGATGTCAATATACTTTGCATTTTGAGGCTCAAGAGGAACAGGGGGCAATGCCTCTTTTTGAAGAGTTTCAAAATCCCACAAACCCGTGCTATCATTTCGAGTTGCCATTTTGAAAGAAGTGTGCCAATGTCTGTCAATATAAATACTTCTAACGTATTCTGAATGCATATCAGATACATGACGATAAGTCACTGGAACCCTTGAACAATCAGGAATTTTCTTCATAACCTCTACAAACTCATCCAAGTCTTCCACTCGCTCGTCATCAACAGACTCAATCATCCAACCAAGTGTATCTTGTGGTGAGAACTCGAAAGATCCTGTACCTCCGTTCACAAACACTCCTTTAACGGGTAAACCGTAACATCTGGCAATTTGATATGACAAGTCGTTGAACAGAGCACCTGCTACAACCACAAACCTGTTTGGAGTAATACTATGAAGATCACCAATAGTAATCTTTTGTCTGATTTCACGACCACCTCTTTGCAATACAAATTCCAACTCTTTGCCAACATTTTCGTCTAAAATTTCATCAACTCGAACAGATGTTGCGATTGGCTCATTGTTAATGGAAATAAGGGTATCGCCTTCTTTTATTAATTTATCTGCGGGACCATCAGGTAATACAAGCTCTGCAACCAACAATCCAACCTTATCGGGAAACAATCTTCTTGCATTTTGCTCTGCTTCTGCTGTCAATCCCAATCTAACACATTCATTAAAGGGCTTCAACTCCCATTCTACTTGAATATCTCCTCTTGTGATTGGTTCATTATTTTGAATACAACGCAAGGCTCTCAATGGTCTATAAACTGGGAGAAAGTAGTCAGTTGCAGCTTCTGTGTGTCCTCCGGCCTGTAATGCAACACATTTACCGTCCTCGTTCACTACTGGGGAACCAGAAGACCCACCTGAAGCAGCTGCGGCTGCTTGTATATATTCGGTGTTGAAATCATTGTACGTCAAACTACCATAATCCGGAGCGTTTCTGTCCAATCTTGAAATAAACCCAGATAATATAGACAATTTTTCACCTGCATCATTACCAACCACCCTTATTTCAGTACCAACTTTTGCCAAATCTGGTGCCAACTCTAGTTGAGTTAACTTCAAGTACTTGACGTCCTGAGGATTGAATTTTAGAATACCAAAATCGTGTATAGGATCTCTGAAAATCGGTTTGACATCAACCGACTCATGGTTATCAAATACAACATATCCGGTGAACGGTCCAGGTCCAACAACATGTCTGTTGGTGAGTATAAGTCCTCGTGAGGCATCGACAACAAACCCAGTTGCCTCACTTGACACTGCATTCTCGGTATCAAAAGGTGCCACATGGGAAAAGTGTATTGAAACAACACAGTTTACAACGTTTGTGATGGTTTCGGCCCATTTGTTATTATTACTTGTTATTGGTGAATCGAATATTGGATGTGGGGACTCAGAAACATATTCAATCTCACTTTCATCTTCTTCAAATTCTTTATAGCATTTTCTCTTATTCTCGTTGCCTAAAGAAACCTCAGCGTCTCTTTTCAACGATTCCATATCTTGCATGCTGATTCTATGTCCCCTGTAACTAAAAACTCAAATAGTTGATGTAAGGTGTCTAAACAGATCATCTAGAAAAGAGAAAAAAAAAAACATGAAAAAAAAAAATTAAAAATTAAAAACAAAGATGAAGCAGAGAGATGGTCTAGAGACAGATGGGCGAGAACCATTCCAAATACAATTTTCAAAAAAAGAAAAACAACACACGCACACACGATATTAAAAATCATAAACTAGTCCTTAACAAATCTAATAGTCTATGCATTACTAATTATTTATCTCCATGTCTTATAGTTGGTCACATTTCTCTAAAGCCTCTTTACGCCAGTTTTTGTAATACTCTTCTTGGTGACTTGATAACGAAATTGTCTCGCCATGAATCATAGCCCCAAACTGTTCCATTAGGTCCCAGCCTTCACCTATTTTCGCTTTTCTTTCAAAAGAATTTCTGGTTTCTTCAGCTGTTTTGCTACCATAAGCGTAAGTCTTTTCTATCTCTTGAATCCATGGTTCATCTTGAATCCATTCTTCGATTATACCACACCAAGATTGCATGGCCCCTAGCAGTAAACCTCCCTTCTGGTATTGTAACAATTGTTTCGTGAACTCTGACTTGGTGCCAACCAGTTGTGCAAGTAATCTGTTATTTATCCGAATGTATGCCGCATAAACCATACCACAGGCCAATGACCAATCACTTTTTTTAAGAAACTTGTGTTGATGCGTTAAAAATGTGCCCACCATCTTGGCGGTGATATCACCTGGTATAAGGAAAGTGTTGCAGAATGCTATAAAATCTGCTATCAGAACGTGTTTCTTATCGTATTTATAAACTTTATGTGTTGGGGTGCCTGCCTTGGATTCTTTTCTTTTCTTTGGGTTAAAGGGAGAGTCTACATCCTTAAGTTGGCCATCGGGGGAGTTACCATTGACCTGGTCTTCTTGCAACATTTCTGCTCGAAGACGTTTTAAAGGGGATCCTGATTTCAAATTCTCTTTGCTTGTTCGACTCTTTGTTGGTGTCAGTGGACTTTGGGATGGTGGTTTCACCTTTTTGGGACTTGATACAGGTGTGCTGGCTGCGGAGATTTGTTCTATCAACTCACGAAAAGTGTCTAGTAACTTTGCTGCTACTTTAGGTTGTGTTGGTATTCTTGACACATCAGGAGTCGGCAATTCAAAAGATTGTTTATATTTTTCAACAATAACAACAGCACATAGATGAAAACGTGCAATTTCCGATTTATTTGGTAGTATTGCTTGTTTCCTTAAACTAAGTTGATATAAGGAATTGATATAATCTAGTAGCTTGGGTGTAAATTCACCTAAATAATTGGGAATTACATCTTGAAGAGCTTTTCGTGCTTGAGAAGAGGACATTTGTACTGAGACCTTGGGGTGAATACTCGATGTCGTAATTGAAAAATTTGAAAAAAAAAAAGTAAACAAAGAAGAAGAAGAATCAAGACAGAGTAGAGAAATCAACTTACTTTATGTCAAGATAAAAGTATAGTAGTCCTGAAGTTTTGTTGCAATTCGCACTACTTTCTCGGTTTTCATCATTTTCAATTGTATTGTATTTTTTTTTTTTTCTTTTCAACCAACCAGAACAATTCAAAATCTACTTATCCACTCATTGCGAACTTCCTCTCAGTTGTCTCATAAACATTCCACAACTAAGTCAATATATATTCCAATAAAATGTTATCCAGAGTATCCATAAGATCATTGCCGCTTTGTACACGTACATTTGCAACAACTTCTATATTAAAACAATCTGAGCTTACTGCCGCTACAGATTCAAGTGGTAAAGAAATTGTTTCTGGTGCCCCAAGAGAACTTGTGACAGAAAGAGTTGTCAGAATCTACCAAGAAGCCAAGCCTGCTACACAATCTGGTCACCACAATGGTAGCCACTGGAAATTGGATTGGGACGTTTTAGGCAAAGGAAATAGATGGGAGAATGATTTAATGGGTTACCAAGGATCTGCCGATTACATGCAAGGTACCATAATGAAGTTTGACACCAAAGAATCTGCTATCAAATTTGCTGAAAACCAAGGATGGGATCACTACGTGCAAGAACCTAAGAAAAGACATTTCAGAAAAAAAGATTATTCAGCAAACTTTTATCATTCAGCTGGTCCTTTGAAACATATCAGAACAAAATAGGTTATCTATTCAGTTGAGTAATATTTATAGAAACTTAAGGTTTATTATTATTTAGTACACGCATTTACATTGTATAAATAAGCTAAAAGATGCAGATTGGAAGTAACGCCAAAATGGTTTTTAATTTGTAGAAAGCTCTTTTTTTGAGAGAATTGCTCGTCTGAGAGCAAACTTGCATCAATTATGGTTATGTGAGTACCCTTCATTCCGTAATTTCTGTGTTAAGGTACTTCGATCGTTTAGCTATAAATAATAGACTTTAAATTCAAGAGGAATAAAAATAGTTCTGTGGTAAGCAGATTTTTCAGGCTCATTGATCTCAAAAAATAAACAATTTACAGCTTGAGACAAGTTTTGAATAAAAATAATTGCAAATTTCTTCAAAAAAATACACTCAAAAATTGACCATTTAATTCAAAAGAGCATACCAACTTCTACTCAAAATACCCAAATCCGGCTATTAAAAATTGTCAGTATTATGTCTATAAATTCAAAAATCAATTTTGAAATAGAAAAAGCAATCCAAATTAAGCGACTTAATATTACCCAAAAATTTTAAACTTGAAAATGGGCGTGTGGCGTAGTTGGTAGCGCGTTCCCTTAGCATGGGAAAGGTCATGAGTTCGACTCTTATCTCGTCCAATTTTTTTTTGAATTTTTCATTCTCCTAATTTTTGTATTAGAGATGCCATGGTAGTAATGTCTTCTACGCGATCCATCTCGTACAAAAAAAACAAAAAATTTTCCACTCAAAACCTTGTGGCATCGAAATAAAATATCAAATACTTTTTTGTCTTTTATTTTTTGATCTAATTCTTAAACCAATATAGATTATATCCCAAACAAGATGTCTGAATCAGCTACTGATAAATCACAATTGTCAAAATTTGAACAACACTATTTTTCATCCTACGATCATTTTGGTATCCACGAAGAAATGTTAAAGGATACTTCACGTACCTTGAGTTATCGTAATGCCATGTACAGAAATAAGGATTTGTTTAAAGACAAAATTGTTCTTGATGTTGGATGTGGTACTGGTATTTTGTCTATGTTTGCCGTTAAAGCTGGCGCCAAACATGTATATTCAGTTGATATGTCGTCTATTATTGACAAGGCCAAGGAAATCGTGGAGTTGAATGGATTCAGTGATAAGATTACTTTGTTGCAAGGAAAATTAGAAGACATCAACTTGCCAGTTGACAAAGTTGACATAATAATATCAGAGTGGATGGGTTATTTCTTGTTGTACGAATCTATGTTGGATACAGTCTTATATGCCAGAGACAGATATCTTGTTGAAGGCGGGTTGATTTTCCCAGACAAATGTCAAATGTACATTGCTGGTATTGAGGATGCGCAGTACAAAGATGAAAAGATACATTATTGGGAGGATGTTTATGGGTTTGACTACACTCCATTTATTAAAACTGCCATGGAAGAACCATTGGTTGACACTGTCAACAATCAATCTTTGATTACCAAAGGTACACAGTTTTTTGAATTTGACATTAATACCGTTACAAAAGAGCAATTATCTATTAAGAGAAAGTTTGAGTTACAAGCAATTGATAATGATTACTGTCATGCCTTTATTGTGTACTGGGATGCTGTATTCCCAGGTAAACAAAGAGTCATCTTACCAACTGGACCAATGCACCAATACACCCATTGGAAGCAGACAGTTTTTTACATGGATCAAGTCTTGGATCTCAAGAAAGGAGACACTATTAACGGTGAAATTACAGCTGTACCAAGTAAAATTAATCCAAGGGAACTTGACATTGATATCTCATGGGAAGTAAAAACTCAAGCCAATGATAAATCAAGAGAATTGAAGGGTGGATACACTTACTTTTTACGTTAGTATTGGTGTTCGTAATGTGTAGACTGGTATATCCCTATTATGTTTCTCCCCAAAGCCTAAAATGTTTATAGTTGATTACATACATAGTATCTACATATACAAAAGAAAAGTCGAGAACAATCAATTTTTTTTTTCTTTGCTCTCAAGAAAAATAAACTTTTGGTGGCAACAGTATAAACCCTTGTTAACTTTGAATGTTCAAATCTTCAGCATTTAGAACTTTTGTCAGAAACATGTCCAAATCAGATTCAGAATGGAGAGCTATTTTATCACCAGAACAATTCCGTGTATTACGTCAGGGCGGAACTGAAGCTCCATACACAGGTGAATATACCAATACCCCAGCTTCAGATGTAGGGTACTATGAGTGTGCTGGTTGCAAGTACCCATTATACAAGGCGAACACAAAATTCAAGGCACATTGTGGCTGGCCAGCTTTCTACGAAGCCCTCCCTGGAGCTGTGAAAATTTATAGAGACGAATCACACGGTATGATTAGGGAAGAAATGAGATGCTCGAACTGTGACGGACATCTAGGTCATGTATTTAAAGGTGAAGGCTATAAGACACCTACAGATGAAAGACACTGCGTTAACAGCGTGTCAATTAAATTTAACCCACAAGATCAACAAAGTTAAATAACAAATGGAATATATATCTTTCTTTTCAACTTTTTGTAGTCATCGCCGAAAGATTTCAAGTATCTCTGGTGTTTTTTAACAGCCCAAAGCCACATTTGACCGGAACTAACAAATAAGAAAATCCAAGCTGACCAGTTACCTACGAGTAAAGCATAGGCTAACCACGACAATGATTCAAAAAAATAGTTAGGACAAGAAACCCAATTGAATCCATATCCGAACGGAATAACGTAAACTTTGGAATCACCTTTTCTCAAGTTACTCAAAATTAAATGAGTAGTCAAGTTAGATAATTCGGCGAAAACCCACAAGCCGAAAAGACCATATACAACTGAGCTTGGTAATTCATTAACATGGAAAAAGTATTTTAAAACCCCCAGTTTATCACTTGGACCATAAATAAAATATGCCAAATTAAAACCAGACAAAATCCAATAATGTCCTGAATTTTTGAAAATATTGAAAGCTGGCATTGTTGCGTTAGAGAATTTATGAACAAAAATGGTTTCCAATTCACGCTTTAAAAAATGCAAAAGGACAATTGCAAAGGCAAATTTTTGAGTTTGTGTGTGTTCGAAAGATCCAGAACCATAGAGTGATTGGACATAGTAAAATAACGGATGAAAAATAAAGGGACCAAAGTATTCAACCAAAAAAACAGTTCTCCATGAGATTTGCGGACCCAAATCTTTGACAAACAATTCAATCTTGCTTGCAGTCTTTGGGATACCGTTCTCAGCAAAAGTCTTATGAGGAATCAAAGCTACTTGTTTGCCATTTTCTAATTTAGTTAATCTAAGTCTATGTTCGGAAATATGATTATCAGAACTCAATTCGTTGATTAATTCTTGAACTGACGAGTCCGGGGTCAATTCATTGGAGGAAAAAGATTTAATGGATCTGGAACGTGATTTGACTTCAATGTCAGTCATACTGTCTTTCTGGTATATGGGATGAAAATATATACTGTAACTCGTCTTTTTTTTTTTCGGTTTTTTTTTTTTTTGCAAATGGCAACTATACACAAGATCCGAGCACACAAATTTATTTAAGTTTTAGCAATCATAATTTTGACGACACTTTACCAACAGAGCATCATTCAGAAGAAAAAGCTTCAGCAATTCTGAATCTCTCTTGCAACTGTTTACTTCATGTATGATTCTATTTATATCTTTATGTATCACTATAGATCTTTACTTGTAATCTTGCTTTTCGTGTACCAACCAACTGTGGATTATTTCCTCAAAATTTTTTTTCCATTGAAAAGAATTGGTGGTGGCAACTGATCAAAGAAAAAAAAATGACACCGTTGACTCACACTTTCTTTTCTATTCATTAAATCAATAATATTATCGATCATGTCTTCAGATTGGGATTCAGTTACTATTATTGGACAAAAGGCCAGAGTTGGCGGTGGTGGTCCAAGAGAAAATGTTGCTAAGACTTCTTCACAATTAAATGCTGCCAGAAGAGCTGGTTTGGTTGTTGGTACCGAAAAGAAATACGGAACTGCCAACACCAAGTCAAATCCAGAAGGACAAAGATTAACTAAATTGGATGCAACTGATGATGTTGTTGCTGTTAAGAAAGTAGATGTCAGTGTTGGTAAAGCGATTCAACAAGCTAGACAAGAAAAGAAATTGACTCAAAAAGAGTTGGCCACTAAGGTGAATGAAAAACCAAACGTTATCAATGATTACGAAGCCGGAAGAGCTATTCCAAACCAACAATTATTGGCCAAATTAGAAAGAGCTTTGGGTGTTAAGTTAAGAGGTAAGAATATTGGTGAACCTTTGTTTGCTAAGAAAAAATAAGGGTTTCAATGATTGACGAATTCATGACTATTTAGATTGTATCGTGCCTGTGTACAGGGTTCAACAACCAATGTATTATGTATGTACATATGATATACCCGTAATAGAATACCGAGGTTGTGCTTTTTTTTTTTAACAAAAATAGAAACGTACATTTATAGTCAATGCTAGATTAAGAATAATACTAATAATAATACAAAAATAATAACATCATCCAAAGAGAGTAATACATGACAAGAAATAAATAATGAGGAAAAAATTAAAAGTAAATCAATGATAAATGTTTTGCAATCGAAATCAGTATAAGGAAAAACTGGGGTTTATTAATCGGACTGCGCTTATGAAGATTTGTTTTGGGTTTCCAACCGACATATAGCTCTTAGAAGATCTTTTGTGTCAACATTTTTCAGCGGTATAGACCATCTGTTATTGCTACCACTGTTGGACGGCAGGGATTTATATGCTTCCACTTTTGATTTATTTGAGTAACCCTGCAAATACTGTGACACCTTTTTGTTTAATTGTTGTTGCTCTACCGATTTCAACAAGTCGCTTGCACGATTTAATTGGAATGCTGTGAAATAAAGCTTATCCACTTTAGGCTCTAGTTTTGTTATATTTGATTTAACCTCAGTATGGTTAGCCTCAATTGTTTCAACCATTGAGTTGTCAATTGCATCTGGTTGTATGTTTCCGACCCTTTCTTCCTTTATGTACTTATTTAGTTGTTTCTTGTCGTCAGATAAACTAATCTTCATTGTTTCTAACGGTCGTATTGCTTGTTTGTAAACTTTATGCCACTCAGCTTTCTGTTTTCTTAGATTTTTCAATTTCTTGGTGTAAATATCAATATTCTTTAGATTTGTAATATTTAAAGGATTGGGCACAGTAACCACTTTCCCACTTATCGTTTTTATATTGTTGTTTCTGTTATCGTACCAACTTGTAGAAATCTTCTTTTCCGTCAAATCTCTTATAATCTCTTCCTTGATTACCCTTGCTATACTTGGCGCGGTTTGATCCTCTGATTCATGCTGCTTCAAATCTTCCTCATCTTTCTCAAATTGCTTCTTCATATTCCATATCAACAATTGTCTCAACCTATCTGGTCCCGGCATCGTAGTATCCAAAAGCTTATAATAATCAGACACAGGAACTTCTTTATGGGGCACTCCCACAAACCCATTACCAATTGAAGAAACTCTTTTACCTCGATTCAAATAAGATTGTCTTCTCTTGTTAGAAACCGTTTTCTCGTTGTCATGTAATTGTAAAGTTTCACGAGATACTTGCTCTATGTAATCGTCCGAATTGTACCCGTTTCCTAAAGGAGACCTTAATTTTGTCGGGTTCTTGACAGATTGTCCTTTGACTCGTTGTTTATTTTTCTTTCTGCTTAAATTGAATATATCATCTGAAGAATCACTATTTATGTCCTCTCGTGCCATCAAATCAATTTCCTCATGTAATTGAGTAACTGGAGTATTGACCTTTCTTTTCTTACGAGACTGTTGTGTAGGTGATTGACTTCGTTTATACACAAATTCTCCATCCTCTTCAAATGTATGTCGCTTCTTAGGAGCAGAGTTTTTAGTAAAATTCTCTTGTGAAGAAAATAAATCAGATAATTGGTTTTTCCTAGATAACAAACTTGGCTGTGGAGTAGCTTGTTCATCATCGTCTGTGTCATGGACCAATTTAGCTTGCTTTTTTGATTTCTTTCTTGTTAGTGCTTTTTTCTTACCAGCACCCAGTGTTCTCATATCTATTTAGTTTATTAAAATTGATTTATAATGGAAGAAAATCATTCAACGATGTATGGGTATTCAAAGTTGTGGGTCTTTTTTGCAATATTTCTATTTTGATTTCAATGTTTTGGTTTTGAATTAGATGATTTTCTGTTTCTTTTTCTGTCTCTCTTATTTTTTCCCTCTCGCTCTCTCTCTCACACATATGTTTCCAATAGTATCGGGTTCTTATATATTCACACAAACCTATTTTTCTTTTTTTTTCCGCTTGGAGGAAAAACGCGAATTCTCTCTAAGATGATTGATTTCTCACAAACAAACAACAACATACATCAATCTCTCTCTTTGTTTATATTTTCCCCCAATGGTTCAGCGATAATTGAACATGAAACCAGATATTTTAACTGTATCACTATGTCACAAGTACATTGCCAGATTAAAGCACGAAGAGAACAATTTGGAAATACTAAATTTACAAACGTCAACAGTCTGTCGGTCATATAACCTTCAAACACTAGTGAGACAGTTTTCTCAAAGTAACTACACAGGTCCTTGTGTTGTATCACAATTGCAATGGGAACATATACTACCAGACTCAGTATCTACAAAGCTTGCAATAGTAGTAGATAATTTACATATTGCAATGATTATTGATTTCCGAAAGGAAGATACCGAACCTATTTTCATCAAGCAACCCAAAAATGAAGGAATTGAAAGTATAGAATGGATTCCACCGCCATCATTTGAGAAGGATTTAGGAGCGTATACCAACAGTCGTCAATTATTGATATTTTCAAAGCATGATCTAGCAGTCAGGGTGTTCTCTTTGGATTGCACGCACGTGTTATTCACAATCTACAAGCCAATATCATCACTCTTAATTCGTCCTAGTCATGACAATAGATTCTGGTCCATACTTGCAAACACCCTTGAATATAACAAACCTCCGGTATTGTATCATTTTTATAACGAGGGGTCTGTCAGCCTTCTTATTAAGCTGATCAAATTACCGAATACGTTGACAACTGAGCCAAAACTATCGTGGTCAGATAAGGGGACTTGGTTGCAGATTTTCAATGACCATGAAACGATTTTTGGATATAATTTATTGGTTTATGATCTTCTAGGGCGTGTTTCTGAGAGAAGAAGAATTGACCCGTTAGTCGACGTGGATATCTTGGATAATGGGTATAACATGGGTTCAGATGATCATTTGCATTTTAGTAGTAACGAGTTTCAATCTAGTTGGGTGACGCTCCTGTCTGATAGGGAATACATTGTTGTATCTGATCTTCAAGGACACCAATTGCAAATTCAAATAATTGAAATAAGGTTATTACGAGTAATCAAGGCAATAGAACTAGACTTGAAAGACAAACAGGGTTGGAAGCAACTGTGGGACAAATTTGTTTACGGAACAATAGCATTACCTGAAAATCTTGAAATTACAAAAGTTTATTCACACGAGTTTGAACTATATATTTGCATCAACAATACATACGTGGTAGGTTGCGACCTTGAGTTGACTGACTCGGATGATATAGAGATAGAGATAGAATCCATAGTAGAGGTGGATACTGTTATTGTTGATTTCTACAAGAATGACAATAAATTAGTACTCGTCTCAGAAAAGCAGATTGTGACTTTGAACGATGACAATGACAAACCTCAGAAAATATTTGAAACAAACGGTACAATCAAGAATACTCAACCAAATGCTGATCAAATTACTATAATATATAACACCACACAAAAAACGTTATGGGAAACACTTTTCACAAGCAATAAGTTTGCCAGCCCCAGGAAAAAGAGACATTTGGTGGGAAACACTTCCATCCTGCTAGATGATATAACAGACACATTTAATTTAAAGAAAAGAATCAAATCAAAATAAGCTTTGAATATATATTGGTAATTGTATGTACAAGGAGATGGAAATAAAAATACACATAAAATTATTGTTTCTTCTTCTTAGGAGCACCCTTATTTCTTCTTTTTCTATCTGCAACTATGAATACCCTATGTGCTTCTCTAGGATCCACTAATTTTAATTGAGGAAACCATTTTTTGAAATCTTTGAATGTAGGTACAGCATTATTATCACCGTAATATTTCACATATTCTGGACCTTTCAAAGGTGCTCTTAATATTTTATTGGGGTTTCTCTTGGCATTAGGATTCCAAAACTGATCAAATATTTTAAAGGACGTTTTTCTAACCTCTGCCAACCTTGCTTTGGATGGTAATACTTTCAACACACTCATGGCTGTGGTTCTATCGATACAGATGTTACTAAGGTTTGAACAACCGAGAAGATTTTTTTTTTGCTTCTCTCGTTCGTTTGGATAGACTTTTTGTTTGGATGTGTGTGTCTTCTCAAAACATATCTCACGTGATCATTAGGATAATGTAAATTTCACAACAAAGTATTGGCAATTCAGTTCTACGAGTATACTTTACTAACATAAACTTAGGCACATTTTGAAATGGAATGAAATAAGTCGACAGTGGATTAATTATTTGTCAGTGTATTAGTGGTACTTTTTGTGATCATAAATGCCATTGTAGATTAACACTGCCAATGTCATTTTTTTCCCAGTTTTCATACACTTGCTTCGCCTCTAATATAGTTTGGATCATCACGATAAAAATAGATCGATCAAGTGAACTAAAATAAGTATATATATATATGATTGAATAAATATCATTTTAGAATAGATGTTTTTATAGATTCAACAAGATTTGTATCTGCAAACAACATTTATTTCTTCCTTAAACCGTTGTACGAGCCAAATCATAACTACTGTCACTCCAACCACCACCATACACTACCCTTTTGAGATCTTGGCAGAAATCTAAATCTATTTTTTCTCTTTACTTTATTTTCCAGCTTTAAATCAGACAGCACCACTAAAATTCACTTATACACCTAAAAACAATAAACAGAATCGTGTCTATAATTAAGACATAACTGACAAGTTTAAACGGAGAATCTTGGAACATTAGTCTTTTAAAAATTGGTGATTCTTCAATATTTCCTTGCTTTTGATACTGCTACCTTTGAATCTAGAGTTGGCTATTCCTTTTTTTAATAGACTCACCTGCATGGAATAGTGACCAATCAACTAATTTACAAGACTTTTCAATAAATCATGGATAACAGCAATACCCATTCAAGTCGAGGCAGACCTGGAATAATAATAAATCCCCCAACTGAATCAAATCTTAACGTACATCATATTCCCGAAGAAGAGCAGGCATCTTATGACGAAGATTACGACCCAAATAAGACATATATATCTGATTCACAGTACTGGCAAAGGCAGTCTTCGTCACACCATGAAGACGATCTAGCCAGTATAGAGATACCCCAGTTACACCAAATTCAAGACAGAGCTCCAGATTCATTACTGGCTCATTCGGATAAGCGATCTTCACGAAGTGGACGTGATATACTTAATGTACTACATTTGAGCCGACCAAGCTCGCCCAGGTCACCTCATTCAAGTACATCAACACCAAGTCTAGGCCATGCGATTGAGGATGAAGATTTGGATGAGTTAAAAGAAGGATTGAATTATGCATTAGGTACTAAGGAAAATGAAGCTAATTGGTTCCCTGTTAATAAATTGGCCAAGTCCTCAACCCATTCGAGAGAAGAGAATTCAGGCGATGACAATTCTAGCTTTGTGAATTACACAACAGATATTCCATTGAATGATTTATCTCCTTACATTTCAAACACAAACACAAACACAAACACAAACAAAAACAAAAGTGACACTTCATTAAAGTATTTGGTGAATTCCCCCTTCGAAACTAGACCGAATTCAAGCTTGCATGTTGATCCAGGGTTTTTGGAAACAGGCTCGTTGATGTCACCATATCCCAAAGATGGGGGTGGTGCTTCTCCTAGAATTGCTAATGCAATCTCAAGAATTTCAGATCGTATTGCCGGTGCAGGGGGTAACAGTAGACGAAATGAAGAAAGTACAGATAGATTGAGTGCAGTGGAGTCGCAAACAAGCTTGCCGTTACCAACACCTATGAGTGAACATTTTACGTTTTTTGATGAATACAATAAATCCAGCAACAAAAGTGACAAAACATCTATTGCCAATACATCTATTAGAAACGAAAGAGATGCTAATTCAGACTCGAATATAGATGGATTGGGGTTGTATCTACAACAAACTAACAAGCTGCAAATATCAGGTACAACGCAACACGAATACTCACGTGAAGTCCCAGTGACAGATTATCTCCGATTACCGAAAAAGCTGCATCAAAACAACAAAAAAAACTACCAAGAGTTTGACACTATGTATTTATTTGGGAAATCATTGGGTATATTTACTCCTGAATCAAAAGTTCGTCAATTTTGCTATCACGTGTGCGAGAACAAATTCATAAACACATTTCTTTTGATTATTTTGATTTTGCAAGTTGCCTTATTGACTTACAGACAATGGAATCCTTTAGTACTTAATGGATATTTTGTCAAGGGATATAACTGGGCAGATTATTTGCTCATGGTCATAAATGTCATCTACACGGCAGAAGTCATAGGAAAAATTATAGCTTACGGATTTTATGATGACCACATAATGTTTGATGAGTTAGGGTTGCCATATCCCAAAAATGAGATTACTAAGGAATATTTTAGTAAAAATTACATTTCGAAAATATTGAAATCTTTAGGATTCTTCAAGTCTCGAGTGGAGAAGAAGAGGCAAGAAAAGTTTATATCTGAAGATAATGATAAAAGAAGCTCTAGTGAAGATAGTGAAATCAGAGAAATTGACTTGAATGATAGTAGGCAGGATTTACTAGGTGAGACAAATCGGTCGTTCAGTTTGAAAGATAAATATCAGATGGACCTGCATCATCGTAATTATATACCCCTCAGATCACAAGCAAATGATCCTGATAATTTGGATGAAACTACTCCAGCACCTAAACAAATGCTAGAGGCCAAAAACACTTTTTTCAAACCAGCACCCCATACTTTTGAAAAACTAAATTTGAAAAGAGCATTCTTCAGAAGCAGTTGGCAAAGAATAGACTTCATATCTATGGTTTGTTTTTGGATTTCATTATTTTTATCAATCAATCATTATGATGCGGATCACCACATTATGTTGTTTAGAGCACTCAGTTGTCTCCGTATTTTGAGACTTTGTAACTTGACTACTGGTACTACCACTATTTTGACAGCATGTAAGATAGCCATCCCGCAATTGATTGACGTTTCAATTTTTATTGCCTGCTTTTGGTTATTCTTTGGTATAATAGGTGTACAAACTTTCAAGTCTTCATTAACCAGACATTGTGTATGGACCAATCCTGACGATCCAAGTGACACATATGTGAATTCAGGTCTGTATTGTGGATCTTATATTGGTCTTAATGGAGAACCAGCGGCATATTTAATGAGAGATGGTCTGTCATCCAATGTTATAAAGGGCTACAGATGTCCCATGTATTCACAATGTATATCAGGAGATAATCCCTACAATGGGACACTAAACTTTGACAATATATTGCAATCGTTAGAGATTGTATTTGTTATTATGAGTGCAAATACTTTTACTGATATTATGTATTACACTATGGATACAGACAATATGGCAGCCTGTTTATTTTTCATTGGATGTATATTTGTGATGACAGTTTGGTTAATTAACGTATTTATTGCCATTATAGTTGCATCATTCAATATTACAAGAATGGAGGTGGCAGAAGAAAAGAAAAAGAAACGTGAAGGAAGACGGATTTTTAAAATATTTGGATACGCCGATGAAGATGTCCAAATGCACGAAGAACGACTCGAATTTTTAAAGAATCAAAATGTGTTTTTGAAATGGTATTATAATCTCGAATTCTTTTTTGTGATCTGTGTTATCATTGATTTATTTGTGCAATGCTTCAGAAGAGCAGATATGTCTGATCGTAGGGCACATTTATTATATCGTTTTGAAGCATCGTTTACCGGTGTCTTTATGGTTGAAATTATTTTGCGTTTTGCTTTCTATTTTCCAAATTGGAGATTATTTTTCAGAGTGAAAAGAAACTGTTTTGATTTGTTTTTAGCAGTGGTCACAACCATCATTATTATCGGACCAATCAAAGCTGCTCTTGGACATGCATACTATTGGTTAACTGTTTTTCAAGTGATGAGAGCTTATAGAGTAGTGTTGTGGACTTCTATTACAAGAAATTTGTGGTTAAAAATCATGGGAAATTTCAAAGCAATTTTTGATTTGGCATTGTTCTATTTCATCTTACTTTTTTTGGTTAGCATAATATTGGCTAGATATTTTGAAGGAGTGGTTACTGAAGATGAAGCTGGTGATCTTGATTTTCCAATGACCACGTTACCCGGGGTTTTCATTGCTTTGTATGTTATAACGTCAACGGAAAATTGGACAGAAATACTTTATGGTATGCAACAATATGCCACAACCACATCATCTCGATCATTTGGATCAATTTTTTTGATTGGATGGTTTATGTTGTCTAATATGATTATCCTAAATATTTTCATTGCTGTTATTGCTAAAACGTTAGAGGTCTCAGAAGAAGCCAAGCGGAAACAGCAACTATTGCAATTCATTGATACAATGACAAACAAGCTACAAGATATTGAACAAGATTCCGGGTTGCTATCCAAAATCAAAAAGAAATTGTTCAGACGAAAACAAGTAAAAGATGAACTAGAAGAAGCAGTTGTTAATTTACTTTTGAGTGGGACTGCTGTGAACGATTTCTTGGAAAATGATGCTCGCAATGAAGTTGATGATGAAGAAGAAGCAATAAGAACGTTGCCTGCATCGACTTGGAAACGATGGTTAGGCGTAAATTACTGGCGTACCCTTAATTTGTTCAGAAACAACCCATTTTATGGAAATAAGGCCAAAGGGAGGAAAGTATCATTGGAGAATTTTAATCCAGCCAATTTTGCCAGAACTATTGTTAAGGAAAGAAAAAACATTGTTAGCAAACAAAACGAGTTCTTGGAAGCTAATCCACGATACAATTATGTGTTTTATGTTATTGGGCCTCATCACCCACTTCGTAGGTTGTGTCAAAAAATGGTTAAACCAAGTTATGGGGAAAGAATTGATGGCGTTACTCCTTACAAGCCAGTTGCAGAAGCCATGGTTGTATTGATGTTCATTGCAACTGTCACATTAGTTGTAATTGCATGTTATATGACACCAATCTTCCGTATGGATCATGCTGGTGAGGCATGGGTATTTTGGGCTGAATTTGTATTTGTAATGGTATTCACTGTTGAATTTGCTATCAAAGTTATTGCTGATGGATTTATTTTTACCCCTAATGCTTATACTCGATCATCTTGGAATCTAATTGATTTTGTGGTGTTGCTTTCTTTGTGGATAGAAACAATTGCATATATGAAAAATGACGGGAAATTATCAAGAATTGTTAGAGGGTTGAAAGCGTTGAGAGCATTAAGATTGTTAACCGTTAGTGATACAGCAAAAGCTAATTTCCATAATACAATGATTGCTGGATTTTGGAAAATTATCAATGCTGCGGTTATTTCCCTCTGTTTATTGCTTCCATTTTCGATTTGGGGGTTAAATATTTTTAATGGACGACTTGGGTATTGTGTTGACGGACTGTCTGACATGAGCTCTTGTTACAATGAATATCAAAATACTGTGTTCAATTGGCAGGTTGTTAGTCCGAACGTATATACCAATCCTCAATTAGAATTCAATCGATTTGCATCGTCATTTGCAACTTTGTTTGAAATTGTTTCTTTAGAAGGTTGGGTCGACTTATTAAACAATGTCATGGCTAGTACAGGGGTCGGTACCCCCAAAGAAACCAATGCAACACCATTCAATGGATTTTTTGTGGTTCTTTTCAATTTCATCAGTATTGTTTTCATCTTGACATTGTTTGTATCTGTTATCATTAGTAATTACTCGAGATCAACTGGAAGAGCTTATATGACAACTGATCAAATATCATGGTATCGAGTTAAGAAGATATTGGTGCAAGTAAAACCTTCGAAAAGAAAGAATATTGAAAATCTTCATTTTATAAGAAGATTTTGCTACAGAATGACCGTTGAAAGAAATCCTGTTTGGACAAGAACCTTGAATTGTGTTTTGGTTTTGCATGTCATAGCATTGTTGTTGGAATGTTTCCCATCATATGATAGTTTGAATCAATTTAGAACTCTGATTTATATGATTGCATCCAGTATGTTTTTTGTGAATTCAATCATGCTTTTCACAGGACAAGGGTTTTCGACATTTATGCAATACAAATGGAACATTTTTAATTTGGTGGTATCCTTAGGTGCCTTTGGAACAACAACCGGATCATACTTTTTGGATCCTAATTCCCCATTGATAAATATTAACAAGTTATTCTTGGTTGCTATTTTAGTGTTTGTGATTCCTCGAAGTAATAGATTGAGTCAACTTTTAAGATTTGCTTCGGCGTCATTGCCCTCTTTGATTTCCTTGGTGTTTACATGGATTATAGTGTTTTTGGTTTTTGCAATTGCCATGAATCAAATTTTTGGAATGACAAGACTTGGACCAAATACTACTGGGAACATTAATTTAAGATCAGTTCCCAAGGCATTGATTCTTTTATTCAGATGTAGTTTTGGAGAAGGATGGAATTATATTATGGAAGATTTTGCCTTAACTCAACCATTTTGTACCAGTAAGAATAACCTTGATAACAGTGATTGTGGTAATAAACAATATGCTTATATTTTATTCATTGCCTGGAACATAATATCAATGTATATATTTTTGAATATGTTTATTTCATTGATTTTGGATAGTTTTGATTATATTGGACATAAAGAGAGTTATAATCAATTGATTCAAAGAGAAGAAGTCCGTAAATTCAAAAGAACATGGCAAAAATTTGATCCTCAAGGAACAGGTTATATCAAACCAATTGAGTTACCCAAATTGTTACATTCACTTGAAGGTGCTTTATCTTTCCATTTTTACACTGGACTGTTAACAATTCCAGAATTGTGCAAAAAATGGATTATTAGAAATAATCCGAATGATCCATACGATGTGACGATTAATTATGGGGCCATTGAACATACTATGGAACAAATGGATATCCCCAAAATTAGAGAAAGACGGAAAGCATACGAAATGTTTATTGAAGAAGCATTATTATGTATGGAGTTGAATAATGATCCGGGGATATCTTTTACAAGAATTTTATTGCAATTGCCATTGTACACATCGTTTGATACAAGTAATTGTTTTAATTTGATTGATTATTTGGATAGAAGGTTGTTGATACAAAAAGTTATGAAACGTCTACATACCAAGCGAGTCTATGAAACTATTGCTACATATGTTTGTCGTTGGAAGTTTAAAAAGGACAATCGATTAGGTATCAAGGATACAAATCTTGCCTTTGATAAAAAATTAGCCAGAAACAGTTATTTGCGGAATGATCAACTTTTGATTAATAAGAATCCACCAACTATATTTGTCACTGATGAAGGTGGCAAAAGAAATCTGAGTGATATAAATGTACAAGATTCCTCGTCGTTAAGTACAGAAAGAAACTCGGTGATTTATGGAGAGCATAGTATGTCCAGTGGTGTATATTATCCTAGTACACCAGTGGCTAAACTTAATCATTCTCAACATGTGAAACATTCTCATCCGAAATTATTTATTGAAATTCCATCACAAAAGTCTCAAAGAGAATTTGTAACCACTGAAGATGAAGTAAAAGTGTCACCGTTTATGGATCCTGAAGAGGTTAATGAATATGAAAGTAAAAACAGTGGTTCATTAGTTGATGTTGGTAGTATTGAGGAGATTCTTGAACTGTCATCTTGGAAAAATGCATTTGATGAATTAAAATCTGATGAAAAAAGGAAAAAATAGCTTTCCTCTGAAGAATACCAAAAATTTTTTTTTATAGATTATAATAGAAGAATAAATGATTTTTAATATAGTATTTGTTTGTTTTTAATGAAAAATAAAACATTAGAATTATAACCTATACATATTTATTTAATATGGTCTAATCAGTTTTAATATCATTCAAACCTAATCCTTCATTTTGGTCAAAAGTTCTTTCAAATTCTTCAATAGTCATATTTGGATCATTATCAGGAGCATAGACATTTTGTATATAAGAAGAAGCTAATGGATCTTCCATAACAATAGTGAATCCAATTTTCCCATCGATAGCATCTTGTAATCTTGCGAAAAACCCTGTCCATCTAGTTTTAGTTTCATCATCCATTGAATCTGAAGTTTGAGTGAAAACTCTACTATGTAATTCTTCTAATACTTGAGTCAATAAACCTTCAATAGTAGTAAATCTACCACCTAAAGTTCCTGGAGTTAAATCTAAATTCAATTCAGGAATATTTAATCCACAAGTTTCACTTTTCAAAATATCACGAGCTAAATCTTCTGGATCAGTTACTTTTAATGTAATTCTTTTACCTTTTTCTGGAATGGCACCACCAGTTTTAACTTCATTTGATTTGTAACCACAATGATCACATACAGTAGACATTAAAATAACATCTTTGAAATGAGGAATATTGACTGTTTTCATATGGGTTTCACATGGTTTATAACATGAGGAACAAGTGGCAGCAAATGTTTGGACTTCATTACTGAAATTTTCAATTTCCGAAGCATCAGATTTGAAGCCAGTAGTATGAGGATTGGAATGTTCTTCTTGTGATTGTGATTGTGATTGTGATTGTTCTTTGTTCAAGTTTGATGATATGTTTGAATCAGTGGCTTGCTTTTTGTTGGCTAATTCGGCTTGTCTATGCTGAGCAACGTCATCAGCAGAAATCAATCCCAAAAACACATTTTGTTCAGCAGTTCTATTATATTCGTACATGGCCCATTTATGAGTTGGTTCACCTGGGACATATTCAATCCAAGAATTACCTGCTGGATCATCGACTGTCACCGTTAATGGAACAGTATTTGGGTCACAATTGATGAACAGTTTTATTTTGCTTATCACTTGATCAATTTTTTCATAAACTTCAGGTTGAACTTTTTGTCTTTGTGGTTGATCAGACTCTAAATCATCAATCATTTCTTGTAAAATACCTTCAACATTGATTAATTGACCTCTTTTCGGTGGGATTTCAATATCTAATTCAGTGAATTTAACCGTAGCAGTTTCGGATTTGACAATTTGACGATTGAAATCTTTCTTGTTTTCAACTTTTAAAACGTATCTTGCCCCCTTTTCAGCAATTTGTGCTGCTGGTTGAATTTCACTATTTTTAAATCCACAATGAGGACATTCAAATGACATTATAATAACTTCTCTAAAATATGGAATTCTTGTCAATAACATTCTTGTTACCCCATTCTTGTGACAGTTCATACATAAAGATTCAACTTCTTGAACTGGGTGTCCTTCAGCATCGGCAGCTCCGGTTTGTTTAATAGCGTTATCGACTTCTTGAGCTTGTTCTCCCACAGTGGAAAACACTTGTTGGTTACTTTCTTCAGACATGTCTGTATCTTCTATTTTAGCTTTTTTATCAATATGAGCTCCTTCTTCAGACATTTGAGAGATATTGTGTACGATTTATCCGTTGAAGTCTTTTTATTTTCAGCTCAAACATTTTTTTTTTCAGATGAGATGATGATTACTATATGCAATACAGGTTCATGTCACGACGTAGCAAATCTCAGTGCGTACGTTCAGCAGTTAATTTAAGATAATTTATAATATAGTAATTTT
>OBUW01000083.1_pt1 | contig 73143 bp, 42 predicted proteins | sample 1475761 | NCBI WGS metagenome assembly OBUW01 (sample SAMEA2579908, study PRJEB22360) | human gut metagenome | biome: human gut; feature: human-associated habitat; material: faeces | place: Denmark | collected 2008/2010
TAGGTCACACGCTGACGAAGATGAACATAATAACGACAATTGAAGGGGGGGGGGAGAAACTTTAATTTAATAAAGTTGGAAAAAGATTTTGGAGGCTAAATCATGAAATGATTAAACAATAAACTCTTTGGGGGAGGAGGAAGGAAGGAAGGAGGGGGGTGTGAAAGAGGCCATTTTCAAAACAAAATTATTGATTATTGTATTATCGATTATTGTATTATTGTATTATTGTATTATTGTATTATATTGTTTTCAAAATTAATTTAATTTAATTTAATAAATTATCAAAACAATTCTTAACAACCAGTAACAATGAAACACGCCAAAGAAAAAAAGATTTAACAATAGATAACTAATAAAGATCATTTCTAAACTCATGTCTACCATAAGAGAAAGTAAGTTGGCGAACTTGGATATAGAGATAAGATAAATTTATTGTTGTTGTTGTTGTTGTTGTGGCATTAAAGGATACCCCAATTTTTTTTTTTGGAAATCATGATAACACATATTTTTAAAGATCTAATTGAGTGACTTTTGCAAATTTAACACATTCAAAAGATAAACTGGCCACATCCCCTAGATAAAAGTTTTAAACAAGATATGAGATTATTTTGCCATCCCCTCTCTACTGTAATATATTAAATCAAAGAACGACTTGATAATCACAATACTGGATTATATATATATATATATATATGTTCTTATATTAATGCTGTCCTGGCAACAATCATTCACCCACAGTTAATTTCAAATCAATATCAAGAATGAATGAATAACACATATTTGCAACTATGGCTTTAACTTTTTCTGTAGCAATATTTTTTTTTTTTTTGAGTTAAGCAGCCCTGGCCAAAATCATGACACTTACATGACCATTTTCTCTTTTTCTTATAAAATGTCATGCGATATGATAACGAATTCTATAAACCACACTTTTTCTATAGACAAAAAATATTGATCATATAAATGTTTTACTGTAAAAGATGGTCCTTTCTGTTAATTAGATCCTATGTATGCTTATTAAAGAGAAAAAAACTATAAGTAAACTCACATGAAAGAGGGGGCAACTGTTTGGAGATTGTTTGGTTTGGTTTGGTTCCTCCAATGATACGGCGAGGGCACCACTTTACTTTTAGAGTCTAACTAAATAACAATTCAATTTCACATTGATCTAATTGTAGTAACGCACTCACTGAATTGAATCGTGATTAATTCTAATAGATCTTATTGGAAATAATCACTTACTATTATTATATAGACTTATTTTATGATTTCTTTGTTAGTCACGTGACACATAATTATTTGTTCTATTGTCAATATCCCCCCCCCCCCCAAAAAGACAATGAAAAGATATAACAACAACAAGTCTTTGTATTATTTAACAAAAGAAAAAATTAATTTAAGAACAATACCAATTAAGAAATGAAAGGAGAACAGAAGAAGGAGAAGACCCAAAGTGATAAATTGGCTGTTTCTAGATATAACAAAAGAAATAGAAATCTGGGACCACAATTATTTTTGCTGGCTTTAAGGAAATATTTTTAAAATCTATTTAATGGGGGTTGTATTCGCCAGTTCTACACGTATGAATTGTATTTCACTTATTCTAACTTATATTCCCTAATTACCCATCAATTCAAAATAGACAAGTTTTTATATATATCCTGTCTATTTAACAACAGTAACAACAACAACAACTATAAACACTCATTAATATTTCTTTTTTTGGGACAATTCAAGTCAAGTCAATTGGTAATCACACTACTTTATCATAAGACAGACAGACAGACAGACAGACAGACAGACAAGAAAAAATACTAAATAAAAAAAAAAAAAAAGAAATTCCGCAGGCAATACAAAAATTTACAAAAGCCAAAGAAGAAGAAGAAAAAGAAGAAGAAGAAGAAGCTCAACCTTCAAAAATAAAGAAAGTGAAGAAATCAATCAATTAAAAAAAAAATTCTGATTTCTGATTTCTGATTTCTGATTTCTAATTTCTAATTTCTAATTTGTTTCCTATTCTTTTTACTCATTAATTTTATTATACACATAATATTCATCTGTCAATATCAATCAATCCAATTATATATAAAGACAGATCAATCAAATAATCATTATCATCATCAACAAAAAAAAAAGCATATACATATATTTTTATTAGTATTTGTTGTTTTAATCAAAGAAAAAGAGAATATATATTTGTCGACACAACCAAACTAAACTAAACTAAACTAATCCAACATCAATTTTTTTTTTCTTTTTTTTTTCTTCACATTCCCTTTTTTTTTTCTTTTGGTTTTTTTTTTTTTGTCGTTTGCTTTAACCGCCAACATTCAATATTGCTTCCCCTTTTCAACAACATATTATCAATATGGATTTAAGAGTTGGTAAGAAATACCGTATTGGTCGTAAAATTGGATCAGGTTCATTTGGTGACATTTATTTAGGAACCAACATTATATCAGGTGAGGAAGTTGCTATCAAATTGGAAAACACTAAAGCCAAACATCCACAATTGGAATATGAAGCCAAAGTTTATAAAGCATTGAGTGGTGGTGTTGGTATTCCATTTGTTAGATGGTATGGTACTGAATGTGATTATAATGCCATGGTTATTGATTTATTGGGTCCATCTTTAGAAGATTTGTTCAATTATTGTAATCGGAAATTCACTTATAAAACTGTTTTGTTATTGGCTGATCAATTAATTTGTCGTATTGAATACATTCATGCCAGATGTTTTATTCATCGTGATATTAAACCCGATAATTTCTTAATGGGTATTGGTAGAAGAGGTTCTCAAGTAAATGTCATTGATTTTGGATTAGCTAAGAAATATAGAGATCCAAGAACTCATTTACATATCCCTTACAGAGAAAATAAGAATTTGACAGGTACTGCCAGATATGCTAGTGTCAATACTCATTTAGGTATTGAACAAAGTAGAAGAGATGATTTGGAAAGTTTAGGTTATGTTTTGATTTATTTCTGTCGTGGATCTTTACCATGGCAAGGATTGAAAGCCGCTACAAAAAGACAAAAATATGATAGAATTATGGAAAAGAAAATGACTACTCCAAACAATATTTTATGTAAAGGATTACCATCGGAATTTTTGGAATATATGAATTATGTGAAAACATTAAGATTTGATGATAAACCAGATTATCCATATTTAAGAAAATTGTTTAGAGATTTATTCAAAAAAGAAAATTATAGATATGATTATGTTTTTGATTGGACTTTATACAAGTTTCAACAAGAAAAACAAAGAGCTCAACAAGGTAAAGTAGCTGATGGTGACAATCAAGATCAACAACAACAACAACAACAACATCAACAACATCAAAATAATCAAAATCAAACTCAAAATCAAAATCAACAAGGCCAAATAACAGCACCACAACCACCAGTACCAGTATCACAACAACAACAACAACAGCAAATTCCTCAACATATACCAACACCACAACAAATATCACAACAACAACTGCAACAACTGCAACAACAACAACAACTCCCACCACAACAACAAAAAACTTCTGTCACTCCACAATTACAACAATACACTGATCAACGTCTTCAAAATCAACGAGCTGTATATCAACTGAATCAAAATTATAGTGGCACTAAATCTGCTCAACCACAAGCCCAACAACCTCCACAACAAGGTAATCCAGCATGGCTTTAAGAATTTTAAATTCAAAGTTTCATTTAGTGGTGTTTGTAATTAATTTTTCCTTTATATATATATATATATATATATTACTTTATTTTATTAAAACTTATTAATTGAATGGTGAATGGTGGTTATATTTTAGTTTTTTATTATTTATTTTTTTAAAAAATTTACTTAGTTTTTGAGTTTTTTCATTGGGAGTAATTTATCTATTTTATATATTCTATTATATTATACAGAAATTCTAATGTTTGTTTTTGACTTATACATATCTTATTTTGCATTAATATATTATATAAAGTTGTTGAACTGTTTTCAATTTTTATGATTGTTCAGATTTTGACTCTTCAGGCTTTGATTCTTCAGGCTTTGACTCTTCAGTCTTTGACTCTTCAGTCTTTGAGGTGTTCTTTTCATCTTTATTCTTGGTATTTTCAACTCTTTCAGTATAATTAAATAAGAAATCAAAAATACTAGCACCATTTTGAATTGGTTCACCATCTTCATTTTTATTACCTCTATAAGCATCAATATAACCGAAAAATCCATAAAAAATATTTTCTTTACTTTCTTCAGCATAAATCTTATCATAAATATATTTCATTTTAAATTCATTCATTTCTTTATCAAATTTAGTGAAATCAATTGGTTCATAATCTGATTTAGTTAATTTAATATTATATCCATCAAATACTGGATTTTCTAAAAGTAAACCCAAAGCGGGAGCTTTAGGAATATTAATTTTTGTTGATTGGAAAAAATTATTAATTATTCCACAAGGTAAACTTAATCGAACTACTAATGCTGCCATAGCAATCATTTTTCTAATTTGATGTAACATAAATGATTGACCATGAATTTTAATCGATATCCATTCAGTTCCTTCAATAACAAATGGATCTGATACAATAGTTTTAATCATAAATCTATTGGCACTAGTATCTTTAAAAGGTTTACCCACGGTGAAATTATGGAAATTATGAGTTCCCTCATATTGTTTCATAACTTCACGGAAATGTTGTAAACGTGATGATGAAATTCTATATGATCTTCTACTTTGATTTTCAATGGTTTTAATTTGTTTAATCAATTTAGTAAATGATAATTCAGAAACATCTCTTTCTTCTTCGTCAGCTTGTTGTTGCTGCTGCTGCTGCTGTTGTTGTTGTTGTTCATCGTATGAACTAGTAATTGAATCAATTTGTTCTTGAGTAATACCGGAAGCTAAAATTTTTGATTTAACATTTTCCCACCAATCAATACCTTCTTGATCATCTTCAAATAAATCGGGATTTTCTAATTTTTTTTCTTTAACTAATTCACTTAATACTGATTTTGGTTTTGGTGGTAATAAACTAAATGTCGGTAATAAATATTCATAAATTCTTGAAGAACAACATTTTCTACAATCAAACCCCTTTGTGGTTCTTTGAATTCCCCAAATTCTAATTTGTTTAGGTAATAAATCATTAATTTTATTGATAATTTCTGGATCTTCAATTATCATTTTTAATGAAATTACATTACCTGCAGCATGTACCCCTTTATCAGTTCTTGCTGCTCTTTGAAATCCCGATTTTTTTAAATCAACAGCATTTTCAGCCGATATGGCTCCGGCAGTGGCCATAGCATCATAAATATCTTTTTCAATGGTTTTAACATTAGGATCATTTTGTACTTGCATCCCATTATATCCAGTACCACAATATCCTAACATAACGGCAACTTTACGTTTTGGCTTTCTTGGTGCTTTTGGGATTGGTTGACCATTTTCATCGACTAATGGAGTATATTCAATTCTAAAATAAAATTAAAAAAAAAAAAAAATTTGTTAGTCAAAAAATCGTTCTATAAATCTTAATAGATGAAAAAAATAAAAAAGGGTGGGGGGGGACTTACCTACTTTTGTCTTGGTTGAAATTCCTTTTTAAGACGTTTCTTGTCATTTTCATTAGTTGATGGTGATGGTGATGATTTTCTGACACGAGTCGTTGATTCTGTTGTGGTGGTGGTAGTGGTAGTGGTAGTGGTAGTATCTTTGTTAGATACAGAAGTAACGTCTTGAACATCAGTTGATTCGGTTGGGATCGGTATAATTGAAGAATTATCAGTTAATTCTTGAATATTCAAAGATTTAGACATTTGAAATTGATCTATAACTGGGAAAGATATTATTAAGATATATGAATATATGTTGGTTCTTTTTTTTTTTTTTTTTCACGATGGGGTGTCTCTCTCTGCTTGGTTGGTTGGTTGGGACTGAAAATTTATCACCCATCACCACCATCCACAAAAAAAAAAAAAATTTCCACTCATCGCCATCAAATAAAAAACCTCACTTCACACACTCAAATATTATCACTTAACGTCATCCCTCCTCTCCTCCCCTCTCCCTTATATTTTCATACTAATTCTATCTATCCATTTATTATGAGACCACTTACAGAAGAAGAAACCAAAGTCGTATTTGAAAAACTAGCCAATTATATAGGTAGAAACATTTCTTTCCTTATAGATAATCCAGAAAATCCTCATGTTTTCCGACTTCAAAAAGATCGAGTTTATTATGTTCAAGAATCAATTGCTAAATTTGCTACTAGTGTATCACGTCAACAATTAATGTCATTAGGTACATGTTTTGGGAAATTCACTAAAACGGGGAAATTCAGATTACATATTACTAGTTTACCTTATTTGGCTCAATATGCTAAATTCAAAATTTGGATTAAACAAAATGGTGAAATGCCATTTTTATATGGTAATCATGTATTAAAAGCTCATATTGGGAGAATGTCCGATGATATTCCGGAACATGCTGGAGTTATTATATATTCAATGAATGATATACCTTTAGGATTTGGTGCTAGTGCTAAAAGTACTGCTGAAGCAAGAAATTTACCTCCAACTGGTATCGTTGCATTTAGACAAGGTGATATAGGTGAATATTTAAGAGAAGAAGATACATTATTTACTTAAATAGAATGTGAATATATATATATATATATTTATGTATGTATGTATGTAGCTACAATAATAATTTTAAAAAATGGAAGATATAAAGTCTTATTAAATTAAATTTTAAGTTAAATTTTCTATTTACAAACATGGAAAGAGCCCACCTCCCCCTCTTTAATAACTTAAAACTGCTTGTTTAATCATTCCATATGGATTACCTTGATTATTAACATACAGTGCTTGTACTAATTTTTCAAATTGTTCATCTATATTTATTTCTGGAGAATCGGAAATTTTTTCATAATCTTTTTTATGGAAATCTTCACGAACAATTAAAACACCTTGATCCTTCCAAAATTGCATTAATGATCTAACTTCTTCCTTTGTGAATGGGACGACTTTAAATGGTTTAATACCACCATTAGCAGTTAATGAGTTAGCAAGATCAAAATCAAATATTGGCATTTTCAAAAATGGATTATATTCTTCATTTGGATAAACTCCAACTTTAACAGTTTGTCTATTCAAAGCAAAATCATTTGATTTACCCAATAAAACCCCACCTTTGGCAAAATTTATTTCACCACTAGCACATTTCAATAAAAATTGACCAATTTCAAATTCATTGACATGAATTGGAGTGAAATCTGGATGTTTATATTTAGTCCATGGATAATCTGCCAAGGCATTAAAATCATCAACCGATACAATAATTGGGACATTTTGAGAATGTTCGACTAATTGTTCAATGAAAAATTGGAAAGCATAAGTAGGATGAACTTTACCCATATCACGATTTTGTGATAAGAAATCGTATAAAGTAGCAGTATTAGCTTTTAATAAAGTTTCCAGTTTATCTTTAGCAAATTTGATATCTTTAGTTAATTTCAATTTTTTGAAAATATTGGCATTAGCAGATAATATTTTATGAATCCATCTTTTCGTCAACATTGGTTGTTGATATACTCCCAATTTAGAATTTTTCACATAATCTGAAGTCCCATTACCAATGACTTCACCTGAATTTAAATATAATACAATTGCTTCATTATTGAATTTTTCTTGAGAAAGCGATATAGCTTGATTGATTAATGTAGATTTACCACTTCCCTTTATACCATCAATATAAATTCTATTGGATTTAGATTCTCCATCTAATTTCTCAACAAATTCTTCATTGATTTTAATAGTATTGGAAGTGACTAATGATATTGGAGTTTGAAACATTTCATGATGTTGATATTTCTTGAATGCATTTAATACAGTCAAACTTTTTTCAATTGATTTTTCATATTTTGTCACTGTCCCAGCTTTCAATTCCTTATTAGATAATGTTTCAGCAATCAAAGTTGGAGCAGTTTGTTCAAGATTCAAATTTCTAACAGCATCTCTAAATGGTAAATGAGTTAATCCAGTAGTTTTTTTCTGTTTTTGTTTATTTGGATCAATTCGTTTTCTTAATACTTGTTTCTTCTTACCTTCTTTTTGTCTAACAACTGCAAGATTTATAGATGTAGTTGTGAATGATCTTGCAGCAGTATTGGTCGTAAGAAAAGAAAAAGAAGAAGAAGAAGCAGCAGCAGCAGCAGCAATTCTTTCTCTAAGTATATTGGTTGCCCTTAACATTTGGATGAATATTTATTCGTGAAGGTTGCGGTTAATGAATAGAGAGTTTTATATTTTTGTTAGGGTTGTAAAGATTTTTAAAACAAAAAAAATAGAGCGACAGAAAAAGAAAATTTTGCACCAATAATGCACGACCCAATATGAAAAAAAATTTTTTCCTCACTTTCACCAACAAAAATCAATTTTCGATTGTAGAGACGTCTTATTTATAAGATGAGATTTTTCAATTGAGGAAGAATTAAAAAAAAATTTTTCTTTTATATAAAAATGGATTCTTTTTCTTTTTCTTTTTCTTCTTCTTTGTCTTTCTAATAGACCAAAGTCATGTTCAAATTACTAATACCGAATAAGTATAATTATGTGATACGACCATTGGTAAGGTTTAAATCTATAAAATCACCAAAATCACCAAAACCAAAACCAACTGCAAAACTCAGTCCAAATGTGTTTTCTCTGGGTAAATTTTCTCAACTACATAATGACACCAGCACTACTAATATTGAATCAAAAATAACTAGTTTTGATCAATTGAAGATTTTCCCTTCAGTTAGAGAAGCCATGATTAAAGAAATCAAATCTCAATACAATTTAAAAGGTCCACGACATTCTAATATTGATGAAATTGATATCAAACCAACTCCCGTCCAAATTGCTGCTATTCGGAAAATTAACCAAACCAGGAAACTTAAAGTGCCCAATAAAGATTTAGAAAGTATGGATGATGCTGAACGTATTCAATTTGAATTACAAAATGCTAATGAAGTACAGAAAACTAAAGTATTCACCGTTGCTGCTGAAACTGGATCAGGTAAGACTTGGTCATACTTAGCTCCATTATTGAGTAAAATAAAACTGGATGATATGGAATTCTGGAAATCTGATTCAGAAGGTTATGATAATACGAGGAAAAAAGGTCAATTTGTTAAATCAGTCATACTTTTACCGACAAATGAATTAGTTGATCAAGTTTATGAAACATTACAACGAGCCAATTCATTTGAATTGGAACATAAAGGTGCCCCTGGTAATTTCACACTGTTTTTAGAATTGCCAGAAAATAAAACCATGAATATTACTACCATGAAATTGGGACAAGGCGAAGCACCAGTAAGATTATTTCGTCAATTAGAAACTAAAGGTCCAATTGATGTTTTAATAACAACTCCTGGTAAAATTGTTGCCTTTTCTAAATTGGTCAATATCAATCGTCCATTTAGAGTTTTCGCTAATGTGAAATATTGTGTTTTAGATGAAGCTGATACATTATTTGATGATTCATTTGAGAAAAACACTACTGATGTCATTACTCATTTCCCTAAATTGCTTGATTTAATTTTGGTTTCAGCAACTATCCCTAAAGTATTTGAGAAAAAATTATCGAAATTATTTCCTGATCAACGTTCATTAATTAGAGTTGCTACTCCTCTGTTACATAAAGTTCCACGTAACATCAAAGTAATGACTATTGATGCTGATGTTGCTCCTTATAATGGATCTAAACCTAGATGTTTAGCACAAGCTCTTTATGCCATATCTAAAGATGGAACTGAACCAGGTTACGTCAAAAGAATTATTGTTTTCGTCAATGAGAAATCTGAAGTTGATGGGATTGTTGAATCAATGATTACAAAATATAAAGTAAGACCAGAAGATATTGTTGGAGTTTCCGGGTCGGTTAATATCAGAGATCGGAAAGATATGTTACAACCATTTTTACAACCGGCAGAATTGATTGAAAATGATGATTTTGGTAGTAAAGTGAAAATATTGGTCACTACTGATTTATTAGCTCGAGGATTAAATTTCCAAGGAGTGAAAAATGTCATATTATTAGGATTACCGAGAAATTCCGTTGATTTGGTTCATAGATTAGGTCGAACTGGTCGAATGAATCAAAATGGAAGAGTTTTTGTCATTGTTGATAAAAAATCTAAGAAATCTTGGGTAAAAGGATTAGGCAATGCAATTATTCGAGGACTTCGAATTGGTTAATGATAATGATAATGATCATGTTAATGTATGTCATTTCATTTTGAAGAAGGGTGAGTCAAGTAAATCTATTGATGTGATGATTTCAAAGATATTTTTTTCAGACGTTAGACTTCCTAATTAATAATTTGAGGATAATGTCTTAGATATCTGATTAGATTTACTTGCATTTAAACTGGCTTCTTTTTTTTTATAATTGAAGTTTTATACTAACGAAATACATTTCTTGTTTTCATTTTAGAGATTTTAATTTATTTTTTTATTTTTAAAAAAAAAAGAAAAATGTTATTCGATTTGATATTGAAACATTTAATAGGTATGTGATACTTTCTTCTTTTTTTTTTTTTTTTTTTTTTCACCAATTGAACCATGATAATACAAGACAAAAATGATGAAACAATAAACAGACTAATTTTAATGAACGCTTGACTTCCGATTTTTCAACCGTGGGGAGAAGTCTACATTTTATCTGATATTTTTTGTTGTTATAATTATTATTAATTGTTTATTTGGGAGAAATTTACATTTTAGTTGTATTAATTAATTACTAACAATAATTTTTGGAAATTAGGTTTTACATGTAAATATACGAAATGTTAATGGGGTTTTTTTTAATTATGTTTGCATGAACTTTTGTTTTTCCTCTTTAATTTGATTGATCAGATTTCAACTAATTATAAGATATGAACTCCTTCTTTTGTTTAACCTGGGATTTGACTTTATCTATATACCGATTTACTTCCATGGTATATATGACTATACGACCCAGGAAAATCAAATTATTACCAGCCGTAGTACACTTTATATTTATAGGATAAATTTCTGTTCCTTTTTGAATATTGGTTTGGGCTTGGTACAACTTTTTACTTTAAATTAATATATAAAAGTGGAAATCTATTTGATATTGTAAAGGGAGTTAAGCAATTTCTTCATTTGTTAGACATGGAACATATAACAAAAAACTCCATTTCCCTAATTTTGCTAATTATATTGAAATGCCTAATGTGTTAACAATGGGATTTAGTTTGCTTCTCCACATTTCGTTATTAATACAATTGAAGTCCCCTTTTAAGAATATGCAACTTCTAATCAAAATGAACGAATCACCAAGAAGTTGATGGAAAAAACCATTACTAATAGAAAAAGCTCTGCATATAAATAGTTTATTTCTATTACTCAACTCGACATTTTATTTGTAGATTTCAATTGCTTATCAATCAATCTGTAGTTGGGAGGAGGAGGAGGGGGAGGGGGGAAGGGGCGTGCAAATGTCATCAAAAAGAAAAGAAAATGGAAAAGAGGAAATCTAATCTTTTGTTTAGTTTGCTTAATTAATAATAAATAATAATTTCACACATGATTTCAAAACTTATTGACTTAAACTCCTGCCCCCAAAAAAAAAATATTTTTCTCTTTCTATTTTAACATAGCTGCAATTTTTATTTCAACTTGTTCTTTTCTTTCTTTCTTTCTTTTGCTCTTCTTTTTATGATTAGAAGTATAACTAGAATCATGTCACATTCAATTCATAGTTCTGTAAAAGATATTCAAAAGGACATGTATTTCGGTACAGAAGTTTTAAATCGAGTATCATTTTTACGTGAAGATCCCGAATTTATTCAATCAAGTTTATTTCATCCATCAACTAGATTTATATTTTATTATAAACAACAACCTTTAATTCATAAAAATTTTGATAACAAATTATGTGTTTTAACTAATGGTTCAAATCAAGCGGTTATTAATAATGTAGATAATGGGAAATTAGGATATTCAGGTAAAAAAGCCATTATTCAATCAGGATTAATTGATAATATACCTCAATGGCAAGAAATTTTAACCAATTGGTATAATGATAATAAAAATCATGATAAAAATTTACGTGCCAAGGGGAAACCGATTTTTTTATTTATGGGATTATTAGATGAATCAGTAGGATTGAATTTACAATCATTAAAATTTGCTGCTGATACTAAAGAAGAAACTTATCTTGATCATCAAGGAAGATATCAAGGTATTGCTTATTATGCCGTTGATTTATCATCAGCTAAAGAATTGACAGAAAATTTAATCAATTTTGTTAATGATTCAATTAATAAATTGCATGATAATCCTAATGGAACCCCTGATTCTAATGGGATATTTTTCACTCATTCACGTAAACATTATCTTGGATTTGAACAAAAAGAAGCAAGTTTATATTCTCAAGGAGCAATGTTATTTTCTTGGTTGAATACAAATAAATTTTGTCCTGGTTGTGGTGAACCAACTATTCCAATTTATGCCGGGGGGAAATTATTTTGTACCAATGAAAAAAAACGTTCTGAAGAAGATGATGATCGTTATGCTTGTCCAGTGAAAAGTGCCAGAGTTTCCAATGCATCGTTCCCACGTACTGATATGGCAGTAATATCCGTTATCACTAATGAAGATAGATCGAAAATCTTATTGTCTTTAAACAAGAGATATGCTATTGCAAGAATGTATACTTGTACAGCTGGGTTTATGGAACCTTCAGAAACAATTGAAGTGGCTACCAGAAGAGAGATTTGGGAAGAGACTGGGGTTACTTGTGATGAAATTAATATAATAATGACTCAACCATGGCCATTCCCACAAAATCTTATGATTGGTTGTCGAGGCATAGTCGAGTTTAATGGGAAAAATGAAATAATCCATTTAGGTCATGATAATGAATTAGAAGATGCTAGATGGTTTGATACTAGTTTTGTTAGAAAATTAGTTTATCCTGATGAAGTGACAGCAGATGAAAAGAATAGTTTTAATCCTGAAAATATAATTATTCCCATGTCGGAATCAATAGCATTTCTGTTGATTAAATTGGTAGTTGATGAAGCTAAAAATCAACATAAATTGTAAGTAGAACAGGAGATAGATTATTATTAAATACATTAGAGTTATTTTAAGAGTTCTTTTTCTTTTTTCAACTTTTTGCTGCAAAAAAAAAAAAAAATTTAGATTTTTGAAATCAGTGTTTGTTAAAATGGGAGAAGTCAAATCACCCTCAAACTAGAGATTTGTAGTAGTAGTAGTAGTAGTACTTAGTCATGGTGATGGTTATTGTAAATTTGCCACTACCTTTATTTTTCTCTCTTCTCGTTTAGGTTTTGGTCTCAAGACATGTGGCGTGTGTGTACCAATGTCAAATAACATAACAAGGCATTGTTGTTATTAACACAATTACAATCACACTACCTCCTACTCCTCCTTTGAGCAATTTTCCAATTATATGAAATTACTAATAAAGACAAAACTAAGTGTGACACAGATCGATCGATCGGTCTAAATGGCACACGTTTGTTTTTTTTTTTTCATTTTGTTTTTGAGTAAAACAATTCTGGAATAGGTAAAAAAATGGTCGTTTCTTTTTCATTAATGTATTATGGTCTCTTTCGTTTGTGGCGTTGAAAAAAAAAATTTCTCTGGTGTAACAAAATCGGGGGAATCTATCACACCAAAAAAAGAAATTTCTCGGAACTAACGACAATAAGTGAAAAAAAAGTTTTATATGTGATGTATATGTGCATTTAGGACAAAAAACGTGGTTGCCCTTCAATTTCCATAATTAAACTTACCAAACACCTCCACATACCACAATTTCACAATCGTCAAACCTTATATATATATAAGCTATGTCCCTTTCACTTTCATAGTGTTGTCATTAACTTTTTAAAAAGTCTTTATAGTTTTGATTTTAATTTCCTTTCCCCTCCGTCCCTCCCTTAGATTTTACTCCACATTAAAAAATTAAAATTATTGTGATATTTTACAACCAACAAAAAATTCATTAACCAATACCAATGTCAACTTCATCTATAATACCTAAAGTAGCCTATCAACTGTTAAATAGAATGACTTCTACTATATCACCAGTGATTGTTGGTCATAGAGGTTTCAAAAGTAAATATCCAGAAAATACATTTTTAGGATTTGATAAATGTTTTGAAGCTGGCGGTACTGTCATTGAAACTGACTTATGGTTAACTAAAGATAATGAGATTGTTATTAGTCATGATCAATATACAAAAAGAGTATTTGTTGATTCTGATGGCAATCCCACTAATTATAACATAACTGAAACCCCTTATGATCCAATTTTGAAACATTTGAAAACGATTGAAGGTGATTATCCTTTATTTACTTTTAAAGAACTTTTACAATGGTTTAAAAAATATATTGATACAACTCAAAGTAATGATCATAAATTGCAACTTGATATTAAACGATTTAATCCTACTAAAATCACAAAATTTATTGTTCAAGATTTACTTACTGTTCATGATGATATTAGTTGGTGGTATCATAGAATTCAATTTGGAATTTGGGATTTAAATTTTTTGAAATATTTGAATCAAAGTGATTATTTCCAAGATAAATTTGGTAAAGTTAATAAATTTGGTTATGATCAATTTGATATTTTTAATATTAGTGTTAATTGGAGAGATTCAATTCATTATATCAACTACAATTTCTATTTGGATGAATCATCACCAGTTGATAGAGTGAAAATTAAATTGACAGGAGTTTCATTGATTTATATAAGTACGTGGTCAGTGGGGTTCCTTACTAAATTTGTGCCGTTATTACGTATTCAAAATTTAAAATTATATTCATGGACAGTTAATAATAAATTACAATATTCATATTTAAATAAAGTTGGTAAATTGGCTAATTTAGTTGAATATGGGGTCATTTCCGATTATCCTGATGTTATGGCTAAATATAAACAAGAAGACGAATCATTAACGGAAACAGAATCGGGTGAAATGTCTCCATTAATTAAATCTGAAAGTAAAGATTATTACAATGAAGATGGTGATTTATCTATTGATTTAACTTTACAACAAAAATTTTATCATTGGATATTTGTTCAATTTAATCTGTTGGTAGGTAAAAGAGTTACTATTGATGAACAACATTTTGCAACCAAAGTTGATGAAAATCAAGTAAGACTGATAAATATAAATCCATTTTTCCAATGGATGTTTCAAAAATTACAAAAATATGGTGTTTTTTAATAGTTTGATTAAAGTATAGAGATAATAATTAGAGTGGATTGAATTATTTTGTTTGTATAGATATATCCTATTAGTTAAGAGAATTAAATTATTATTGTTGTTGTTTGTTGTCTGAGAGTTTTTTTTTGGTTTTTTTTATTTCTCTTGTATATTATGTTGAGTGAGAATGCGAGAATAAATTTCATTGACTGTATAGATTCAAGTCACGTGACTAGAAGAAAAAAATGAGATGAGAGATGCGCGTAAATTCGGGGGGGAAAAAATGAATTAAAATTTGCAGACATTTCACAATAAAAGTAATATGTAGGTGGTCTATATATATGTATATATATATAAGTAAGTTTTGTTTACCCTTTAAGAAGAAGAATACACCACACATAAACTTCTTTCCCTCCTCCTAAATAACCCAAAAAAAAAAAATTTAACCAATATACAAAAGAAAAAAAAAATTTCAACAACAATTCCTATCTTCTTCTTTTTCCTATAAATCTTTCCTTTATAAATAGTTATTAGATACTGACAGAATCAATCCCAACTTTAATACTTTTTTTTTTATTATTGATTCCTCCGATCGACTCAACTGAAAAATAAAAAACACAGAAAAATAGATTTGATTATTTATCTCCCCCGATGGTTTTATACAAACGTAAACAAGTCAAAATCATTCCACCAGATGATCTACCAGAAGATTTAACTACTCAAGTTTGGTTTATACCGGAAACTAAAGAATGGTTTCTACTGTATAGTGATTATATCAAAAGAATGGATTATTTGAAAACTAGAAATTTTGTATGTGAAATTACTGGTAATAGTTGTTTAACTTATTTTGAAGCTTTAAAAAGTGAAGAACAAGAAATTAGAGAAGTTGAAAAAAATTTCCCTGAAGCATTAAAGGAACATATTTTACGATTTTTACAATTCAATCGAATTTCAAGATTAGATATGTTAGTCGATAATGTTTATCAAGTTTTCAAAAATGATTATTTCCCCGGTGAAACCGTTTTCCTTCGTGGAATTGATAATAATAATAATGTTAGTAATAACAGTACCAATAATAAAGAACATTCAACGAAACAACGAGGAACAATTAGAGAGAAAGTTCAATATGGACAAGATCAACCTACTAAATACCTTGTGGTCAGATTAAATGATAATCATCAAGCTATTGTTACAGAACAAAACATATCAAGAGATAGAAATCATTTCACCAAATGGTTAATTAAAACATTTATTAAATTAACCATGTCTAGATCATATAAAGTGGGTGCTCCATGGGTTGTTAAAACAAAGTATGCCAAAAAATATAGTATCCCCACCACTTATCCTGATGATCTTAAACAATTTGCTGATACTACACCTACGGGAGATATTGTTTTCATTCAACCTAAAAAGAAGCGTGGACCTCAACCGAAAATAATTGAAACTCCTCCAAAACCTCCTAAACCACCAAAAGAACCTAAAAAATCCAAGAAAATTGCTATTAAAGCCGAACGTAAACAACCTACGCCAGCACCTACTAAACCAATTGTACCAATTGCCCCTGCTGCACCACCGGCTGTGGTTGTTCCTTTTAAAAAGAAATTCCCTACTCATTATATTCCTGATGCTATAATGAAAGAATATGAAGAAGAGGAAGCTAAAGGGACCCCATCATTTGGATTATCACAATTTCAACCGACAAAGAAAAATATTGTTGAAGATTTAGAATTAAAATTTGACTTACAAAATTCTAAACCACTTCCTAAAATATTATCATTACCGGAAAATGCTAAATATTGGAATCAACAAATAATCGAAGAAGAAAAAGAAAAAGAAAAAGAAACGGAAGGAGAAATTGATGAAATTGAACGAGAAAGAGAAAGATTATCTTGTTATAGATTACCTTCTATTCTGGAAGCATTACAATCGTGGATATTTCTTAATGTTTATCATAATATATTGAATATTGATACATTTACATTTGATGATTTTGTGTTTGCTATGGGATGGAATGCTGATCAATTTTCTGAAGATGGTCGATGTGAATTATTAGATGAAATTTGGTGTGCTGTTTTAAGTGCAATAGTATCTAATGAATTACCCACTAATAAAGAAGCCAAAGATTATAAAGAAAGAGATGAAATCTATGGGTTGACTATAACTTTACCCGAAAAGGATGAAATCAATGAAGATAGTGAAAACGACAGTGAAGAGGATGAAGATGAAGATGAAAAGGAAGAGGACGAAAAAATTAAACAGGAAAAACAACCACAACAGGACGAGAAACAAAACAACATAAAAGATAATGAATCTAATTCAGATCAAGTATCATCATCCAAACCAAAAGGAGATGATTCAGAAGATCATGGTTCTGAAAGTGAACTGGAAGAAAAACAATTGGATATTGATACTGAACAAAGTGATTCTGAAGAAAATGATAAAGAGTCCAATACCGACAAACCGGTTGTTACTCACAATGCTTATGAATGTATGAATCATAGAGGTACCTCATGGGATGAACGTTTACGTAAACGTAATTTTAAAGATGGTAATTGGCAATGTATACTATTAGGTGTATTGTCATTAGTGGAACATGTACCTCAATATGAAACAACTATAAATAAAATTTATCATAAATTGGCACCTAAAGATAAACCAGCAACGGCATTATCAGTAAGAAATCAATTTTATGATGAACTTGATATTGAATTGAAATTTAAGGCATTGAATATTTTGATTGATTTGGTCATTAGTAGTCCTTTGGTAAGAAATCATATTGATAGTTGTCTTGAAAATCTGACACTGTTAAGAAGAAACAGATTAGATAATTTAAAAGAATACAAAATTGTGTTGGAACTGGCTCAAAAGGCCCATCAATACATAACTACCAAACTTGCAACCACAAAAAATGTTTCACAGTTAGATCAATCATCACCAGAGCAACAACAACAATCACAACAACAGCAACCACAGCAACCACAGCAAACAGAACAGATATCAGAAATAAAGAAAGGGTTAGATCTCAATAAACTTGAATTATCTGAATCTGAACGTTTACTTGCTGAACAAGATAATGAATTCAAAGAACAATGTAATATTAGAAAAGACGCAATTATCAAGTTGAATCAATTGAAAGAAGCTAAACGAGAAATTGAACAAAAATTGACTGAATTAGATTGTCAAAGAATGAAATTATTAGGGAAAGATCGACTTTACAATAGATATTGGTGGTTTGAAAATAATGGATTGCCAAATTTGCATTCTGGTGGGAACAATAATGATGAAGATGATGATGATGATGAAAACAATGACAATAATAAGAAAGATGAAGGTGAAAATGAAAATGAAAATGAAAATGAAGATAAAGGAGAAAATGTTGATAGTGATAATGAAAATGAAGAAGAAGTTGATGATGATGTTCATGATGAAACTTATCTTATGGGGAGATTATGGGTCCAAGGTCCTTCCAATAATGATATTGCTATACATTTTAAAACTGATTTAAAGGATGCACAAGAATTTCTGAATAAAATTGACAAAATAAGACTTGAAAATAATGGACAAGAGCTTGACAATGGAAAAGTTAATGAAGAGAATAACAACAACACCACCACCACCAACAGTAACACGAACAACAACTCTAACAGCAACAGCAGCAGCAGCAGCAACAACAATAAAGTGAAGAAATTGAATTTTAGTAAACTTCCATCACAACTCATCACAACCGTGCGGGATTCATTTGCGCTTGATATTAAAGAGAAGGAGATTTTCACTCAAAGTGGAGAAAAATTAATTGATGAAGAAGGATCATTTATGGTTCCACTTGCAAAATTGTCTAATTTACAACGTAAATGTATTGAAGAATTTCCTGATCCATTAATGACAGGACTGGATTGGAGATATTATGATAAACCTGAAGATATTACTAAATTAATTTCATGGTTAAATCCATGGGGTAAACGAGAATCATTACTTCGAAAAGAATTATCACTTGTTAAAGAAGCCATTATATCTAGTATGGAAGCGAGAAGAAAAGCGCTTTGGATAGATCAAACCCCACCTGAAGAATTAGAAATATCTGATAATATTAAGAAATTAAAAACAAAATTATTTGGAGGCAGTGGAGACGATAATGAGAATGAAAATCATTTGAAAGATAAGACTGATGCTGCTGAAGAAGATGACGATGTAATACTAACCTCTAGTGCTAAACGTGCAAGGAGATCAACTGGTTCCAGGAAAAGACAAAAAGTCGTCACTGTTCAAGATGCTTTAGAATTTGGTGAACCAGAAGATATAAATAAAATGATTAAAGAATTAAAAAAAGAATTAGTTGAAAAGAAAGATAATCGAGAAATCAATCGAGTATTAGAATGGGTTAATTCTCGAGCTTTAGATTTATTTGAAAAATCATTATATGAAGGTGGAGATAAACAAAAATCAAATAAATCAAAACAAAAAAAGAAATAATATATTTATAATCTGTATCACTATTACTATTACTACTGTTATCTGTATAATTATAATTATAAATCCTTTTTTTAATATCGTCTTCTTTTAGAACGATTAGCAATTTCTTTAATTTTTTCATCACGTAATCTTTTTTCTTGTAATTGTTTCTGTTGACGAATTTCATTCCGTTGTTTAAGATCTTCTCTAGCTTGTAAATCAGCATCAGATAATGCTGTTGATAAATCATTAAATTTTTCAATATTCATTTCTATAGGTATATGTTCTCTCCCAATCATTCTTTTATCTAATCCAATAGTAAAACCTTGAGAATTTTTCCAATTTGATACTGCTGCTGGTATATTCCAAAATTCTCGATCTTCTTTAGTTAATTTTTTCGTTTTGAGATCTTTAACAAATGTAACATCTTCAATGATTCTTTCATGTCGATTCTTACGTAATTTGAATTTTGGTGGAAGCATTGGATCTTCTTGAAATTGTTTGATTTGAATTATTTTCAGCAGCAGTTGTTGTTCTTGATTTGGATTTGGATTTGGATTTTCATATTTGATATAATTAATATCATTAGTTGGTTCATCAGAAGGATTCAATATGGAATCAATGACTTTTTTAGTCTCTAGTATTACATTCTCATCTAATTCTGGTTTAGGGAAATTATGCACTAGATTAGGATATCGTTTCTTTAAAGGGATAGTTGTATCATATTTTGATGGGGCAAGAGGTGTTGCATTCTTTGTGGTTGAGACAACTCCATTTGATGTGGGGTCATTTTTAATCTCTCTAGGAACAGGAGAAAAATGATAAGACGGATCGTAGGAACTATTGACTGGCCTTGATAGTAGTGAACTAAACATAATTATGGATGTGGTTTGTATGACTAGAAGATTACAAGATGCCATTTAACTTTTTCTATGCGTATTTTTCTGTTTTTTTTTTTCTATCTTTAAGCGAGACATAAAAGTTTCCAAAATGTCGTCATACCAAATGGAAGACATTTTCAGATATTAAGTTTGGATCAAACACATAGATTTGAATAGGATTACCGCTATCAATGTACTAAAAAGGGATATTTAAATGCTCACAGTTAGTACATTATGTTGATTGAAATAGTTCTCTAACATAAATAGTTGCCCAAATACTTTCTTATTAGTGCATTGGTGGAAGAAGCGCATTTCTTGCTCTTACAGTGTCAACTTCATAGCAACAAAACGTATATTAGTTGGCATCAAGATAACGTGATAGTAAAGTAAACAACAAACTTGGTAGATGCCGTCTCATAGTTAATACTCGTGACATACACTTTCTGTCTGTGGGGAACCCAAATAAAGATAAAGAGAAACTTTAAGTATGCGCAGCGCAATATAAAGTACAAAAAAGGGAATTACACTGATGCGCACCCCCTTGTTATGGAAAGTGTATCAAGTATTTACTTTTTTTTTTTAGTTTCGTAATGTAATCTTTTCTTGTTAGGAGTGGCAACATCATTTTAATAGTTGTTGTTGTTGTTGTGATTTCTAACAACTATGTCATGCATATATGCAGATATCGATTGCCTTTAAATTTGAATATAAATAGTTAAACGAATTTCTTGTTCTATAGTTGGCATTTCTAAACTATTTGTAGCTATCAGTTTGATAATTAATACTTTTATAATTGTTTATCTTTTTTTTTTTGCAACATGTCAATTACAACTACTCGTTCAGGAACCAAATCAAAACCGGTTAAACGCAATTCATATTTATCAAATCTTCGTCATTTGACTAACAAAGATGTAACCAAAGCAGCTTATACATTGTTAGAAGCATTTGCTGAAGACGATTTGGCTAAAATGTTGGTTTGTCATATAGAAGATAAAGCTGAACGTCAATTATGTGAACTTACTTTATATGAAGCTTATATTAGACAACACATTGCCAAAGGTATTGTCATTGGTCAAGGTGAAACTGAATCTGGATTTGAAACTGTATCGATATGGTCACACCCTAAATCGGAAGAAGAAGGATTAGATTCGTACACAAATTTAATGGAGGCTGGATACGGTAAAGTTTGGAATGTTTATGGTGAAGAAGGAAGGAAAAAAGTGTTTTACGGAATGTTACCACTTTTACATGATCTGTGTGAACGAATTATTAATAGTGATTCTCGATTCAAAAATAAAAACGTCTATACATTGGTTTATGTTGGCTCTTCTAAACAAGGTAAAGGTAAAGGGAATTTAAGGAAATTATTTGAATATATGTTTGAAACATATATTGATAACGATGAAAATAGTATCGCATATTTGGAGAGTAGTTCCCCAGCAAATATCCCAATTTATAACAGATTTGGTTTCCATGTTGCTGAAGATATAGTTTTAGGAGAAAAATGTGAAGGTGCTATTAGAGGTAGAGATTATGCTGTGATGAATGTTATGATCCGAGGTACTAAAGGACATGATTGGACAAAAGATGAAAATACTTTTAATTCTAAAGGGAAATTATAATTGAATAAATATATATATATATAATTAAACTTTATTTCTCATTGTGTTTACTATTCTATTTACATGGAAATACATATTTCATTTTATCTCATCACTTTTGGATTTTTCTATTCATCCATAGATAAAACACTTTGTTGAGATGGTAATGTCATTTTGGCAAATTCTTCTTTTGTTTTTTGTTTAATTAATTCTTCTTGTTCAAGAGAGATAGGTTCAACCACTTGATCAGGAGGCACAAACTTGAATTTACCAAATCCAAAAGCTCTGTCGGTCATCTTATTCAACACATACAATTGTGATTTAACATAAACAAGCAAAGCCTCCACGTGTCTCATGTCAACATTCTCATTGGCATTAAACACATTTCTCCATAAAGCTGAAGCTAAAGTGATATCATCGGTCATTAATCCTTCATCATAACTTAAAACACAACCTAATAATTGAGTATGATAATCTTTTAAATATCCTTCTATAGTTCTGTTGGATTTGATACCCAATTCAGTACTCATTCTGTAATCCAAATCATTGAATATTCTATCGACTAATTTTTGTTGATATTCTTTACTATATTTAAACGGTAATGCTCTCATTCTTACTGATAAAATCCAATAGTGTAATATAGTTATTTGTACTTGTTGTGAAAAAGATTTAGGTAATCTCAAAGTTTCATAATAAAATTTGGCGGTATCACTCATAGGTTCATTAGGATAAACTAATGCTTGTCTTTTACACTCAGAAAAATATATACCACCAGCTACTGGACCACTTCTAGATTTATCCATATCGACTCCAAATGTAGAAACGACAAATTGTCCGATTTTCTCTTTCCAACTAGGTAATTCAATTTTTTTATCTTCATCTTCTGATAAAAAAGGTGCTTTAGTTTTAGGTTGACGTGGTTTAATTTTTAAATCTTGTTCGATAACTGGTAATGTGGATTCAGATGCTAATTTTGTTGGTGCTTCAATTGATTCTTGATCTGTTCTGTATTTGTCCAAGAATGACTGTCTTTGTTGAAATGTCACTTTGCTTGTTTGAGACAAAAACCTCACTGACGGGTATGTTAATTTACTTGTAGTTCTCAACATCTGATGAAACAAGATAAATAAAAAAGGTTAAGCCAAGGAGTAGGTAGTGAAGGGTTTATACAAACTGTATCATTCAAAATTTACCTCTTCAATTTTTTTTTCATCGAAAAGTGTTTCTTGCACGACACACACACACACCTTTTGTTTTTTCGTTCATCCATACACTACACTACGCAACACCATCACCCACTGAATCTTACGGACAGAAAGAAGAAAAAAATTTTGTATTTTCGATTTTTCCACATTGGTGAACATACAATATAAACATCCACACTTTCTATTTGTCGACACTATGAGTACTTCTATTGCTGATGCATTCAAGAAATTGAATGTGTCTCCAGAAAGCTCAACTTCAGAACATGAAAAAATATTTAATGTTTCTTATGAATATTTATCAAAAGTGAAAAAATTCAATGATTTAAAAGCTTCGAAAAATTGTCTTGTGGCATTGATTAATTTGGATAAATATTATAAAGCCGAACAAATTATTCGCAAACTTCCTTCTTCATTAGTCAATCTGTTAATTTTTGAAGTGGCATATGTATATTACAAGATTGGGAAAGTTGAAGAATTGGTTAAATTATACGAAGCTACCAATGAAAATACTTTACCAAATGCAGTTGATATTGGTTTGAAACATGTATTGGCACAGTCTTATTATAAAATCGGTAGTTATGAAAAGGCATTGGAATTGTATAAAGAATTAATTAAGAACAACCAATATGATGATGAATTGGATTTAGTCATTAATGAAAAGGCAATAGTTTCACAATTAAATTTCCAAAAAGGTGGGAAAATTGAATCAAGTACGACAACTAATGCAAATAATTATGATTTGTTATTTAATGAAGCTTTGATTAAGTTGTCTACTTTGAACACGACCCAAGCATTAGCATTATTAGATAAAGCCTCTCAAGTGGCACATGCAGAATTATCTGGAGAAGATTTGGAATCAGAGTTATTGCCGATCAAATTAACCACAGCATATGTTTATCAATTAACTGGTGAATCAAATAAAAGTTTGGAAATTTTGGAAAGTATTGATGTTGAAAAAATCAATGATCTTTTAGTAAAATTGATTGTGAAAAATAACCTTTATTCACATTCTACAATCACTAATATCAACTTAGTAGATAGAGACTTGAATTATCAACAAAATTTACATAAGTTGAGTCAAAAATTGACCGTTTTGCAATATGAAAGAGTTTTGAAAAATAGCTTGGTTTTGAAGTTTGCTAGTGGAACTTTGAGCAAATCACAATTAAACAATCAGTTTATTAATAATTTTCAACAAACTTTCCCTGGTGATCTTCTTCCATTATCATATAAAGTGTTGTCAACACTTCATATAGATCACAAAGATTTACAAGATTTAACAAAACTGAAACAGATAGGCAGAAAACTTGTCAAATACATTCCAACACAGACAGATAATGATTTGAAAATTGTTGCTACATTAATTTTGGTTTCTGTGAATGCTCAAATTGGATCATTTGATCAGAGTTTACCTATTTTAGAACAATTGACTCATGAATCATTGGCTACACCCAAGGCATTACCAGGATTGATTGGAACTTTGATAGCTGTTTATGAAAACACCCATAATACCAAAAAATTGACTGATTTATTATTGAAAGTTTTAGAAAAATTATTATACACTCCTAAAGAATTATTATCTGGAGATATTAATTATTACAATTTTGCCAAAATTGTTGCATTCAAAGCATTGAATCAAGGTCATGATAAAACTGCCACTCAATTGTTTGAATATTTGTATGAAGTTAATTCCAATGATCAATTAATCCATTCAATTTTATCTAATACAAATAATGATTTATTACCCCTTGATGAATTAACAAGTAAAAAACCAATAGATGAAATATTATCAGTTGATATTGATACATTAATACCAACAACGAAAAATAAACCTATAAAACCAATTGTTAAAAAAGTTTCTAAAATAACTAAAAAGAAACAAAACCCCAAATTTGGACCTAATAAAGTTTTGAAACCTATAGAAGATTTACAATTGGATGAAGAAAGATGGTTGCCTATGAAATTAAGATCTTATTATAAACCTACTAAGAAAGAAAAGAAGAAAGCTAGTGGTGGTGGCGGTCAACAAGGAGCTACTGAATCTAGTACTCGTACAACTTCGCTGTCTAAAAAGAAAAAGAAGAAAGGTAAGAAATAGATAGTTAATGGTATGTATACTTGTATTAATTAGATAATTATTGATAAATAAGAGTCAAGGGAATAGAGTGGGAGGATGGGGAATTGCAAGCATAGTTGTAGAATTGTATCAATTGGATAGATTACTAATATGAACTAACTACACAACACAAATAGTGTTCATACTGTAATCCGATGAAGCTGAAATTAGGTGCATCTAAAAAGAATCTGGGTTCAAAATAATATACGTAAATAGCAAGGTATACGAGAGACGCTCATCATAACTACAAATGTAATTCTAGGATGTATGTCTGGCAATGCTATATATTTTTTGAAGTAAACCGGTGCTAGATGCAAAGAATCCTTGCCACAGAAACTAATCGGTAGTTTCACTGCTAACATTATCTTGTTTATTATTTTTAAGTCCGATCGGTGCATTGCTGACCAATATGACTTTACACAATAATTCTAGTGGAAACTTTGTGAGCCAATCATAAAACAATTTCAAATCTGCCAAATCATCGACGTTGTTTAATGTATTGACTATTTCCTACTAAAATTGCATCTCAAATTGAATCTGGAATAGCAAGAGTACTAAAAAATGAATAGCAATAGATAACAAAAGTTAGAACAATTGGTGGCAACAAAACAATAGAGAGATCGAGATACCTCCATGTTCGTGATGGGCTTATAAATACTGCATACGGAAAAATTAACCCGCTGACAGTAAAATCTTGTTTTTTTCCGCATATGATGGTCTTTTTTGTATCATAAAGATAACATTTACTCATTGGTTGACGATACGACCAATCAAAAGAATTGAAAGCTATATATCCGCCCTGTATGTTTAATCTGCCAATTGAATGGTCCAGCAATCAGATACTTTAATAATGTTTATCTTGATATAGCACAAGTTGCAATTCATAAAAAGAAAAGAAAAATGGGAACGCTTAGTTGATACAAAACGTTTTTTTTTCTTTGCAAAAAAGGCTGTAGTATAACGTCATCTTGAATCCTGTATATAAGTCGTTTTTCCTTTCGGGTGAAATTTTTCAAATTTCATTTTCAATTGTTCTTTTGCTTTGACGTTTTGTTCCTTCTTATCACCAAACTCCATCGATTTCTATTAATTAGCAAGTTTTGAAACATTACTAAGCAAACAAGACTAGATTGGTTTTTCTTTTTTGTGATTTTCAACAATTGTATTTTTATTGTATTTATATATCTTTCAATTTCCCTGACTTGAACTTTTTATTTTTCATTTACAGAAATCTTCTTTTCTTATCACATTTAACATATTTTTAAATTCAACTATTATACAATAAATCATGACTACCGATTCAGTTCCAGCTAAATTTCAAGGTTTCGCTTCCTCTAACAAGAATACTTGGAATAAACCAAAATTAGTTTCTTATGATAGAAAACAAATCAATCCTCATGATGTTGTTCTTGAAAATGAAGTTTGTGGATTATGTTATTCTGATATTCATACTTTACAATCCAATTGGGGAGAATACAATCGTGATGATTTAGTTGTTGGTCACGAAATTGTTGGTAAAGTCATTGCTGTTGGTGATAAAGTCACCGAATTCAAAATTGGTCAACGTGTTGGTATTGGTGCTGCTTCATCTGCTTGTCGTGAATGTAATAGATGTAAGTCTGATAATGAGCAATATTGTGCTAAAGCTGCTAGTACTTATAATGCTCCTGATGTCAGATCTAATAACTATGTCACTCAAGGTGGTTATTCATCTCATTCAATTGCTGATGAACAATTTGTTTTCCCAATTCCAGATGATTTACCAAGTGCTTATGCTGCCCCATTGATGTGTGCTGGTATCACTGTTTTCTCCCCATTGTTACGTAACTTGGGCAGTGATGCCAAAGGTAAAACTGTTGGTATTATTGGTATTGGTGGTTTAGGTCATTTGGCCTTGCAATTGGCTAAAGCTTTAGGTGCTAAGGTTGTTGCCTTTTCAAGAACCTCAAGTAAAAAAGACCAAGCTTTGAAATTGGGTGCTGATGAATTCATTGCTACTAATGAAGAAAAAGATTGGTCAAGCAAATACCATGACACTTTTGATTTCATCTTGAATTGTGCTTCAGGTGTTGATGGATTAAACTTGCAAGATTATTTGAGTGTTTTGAAAGTCGATAAGAAATTCATTTCCGTTGGTTTACCACCTGCTACTGAACAATTTGGTGTTTCACCATTCACTTTCTTGAAACATGGTGCTTCTTTTGGTTCTTCATTATTGGGATCTAAAGTTGAAGTATTGGAAATGTTGAAATTGGCTGCTAAACACAATGTGAAACCATGGATTGAAGAAGTTCCACTCAGTGAAGAAAACTGTTCTAAAGCTTTGAACAGATGTCATGATGGTGATGTTAGATACAGATTTGTGTTTACTGAATTTGATAAAGCTTTTGCAAAGTAAGTTAGTATTTATTTTTAATAGACATTTTATGAACTTAAAAGAAGAATAATAGATTGTATTTATACAAATAAATCATAACCACAGGGGTTGTAAAAAAAATTGCAAACATAAAAGAATGTAATCTACTAAAACGCATAAAGTAATCAAAAATCATGGTATTCTAAAAATATGCAGATATATAAGTCTGCATATGTATATATGCAGCAATAAGCTATAAAAAGGAAGAACTGAAGTTATCATATCTTGAGGGGGGATGATATAAACGAGTGATAGGGCAACCAATATTAGTTTGATAAAATGGAGAATTTGTTTTTTCTAATTAAATTTAATTTAGAATTATTTTTACCAACCGATAGTGATCTAGTATGTTTTCTAATCAAATGAGTTTTATTGATGTTATTGGGTTTGGCACTTAATGTTGTAGAACGTTGTTGTTGTTTTTTGGATAAAAGCAATTCCATTTCGTCTTCTATTTCTTCATCAATTTCATCAATACCCGATTTGGCTAAATATTTGTCTCTGTATCTTCTTGATGGTGTCACATAGCTTGGAATGTTCAGTTGTTTATGTAAAGATTTGAATTCATTATCAAAGTTGATTGGTTGGTATAATTCAGTCAATTGTATTGGTGCTGCGCCATTGGTTGAAATAAACCCTTTGAATTCATTAATGCTTAAATTACTTAATGGTTGACGATCATTGTGGAATCTTTTGTTTTCAACTTTCTTAGGTTGTAATATGTTTTCTTGGTCATTATGGTTTAATTTATTTGAAGTAGGAGTACCAACAACATCGGTCGTAGAGTTTGATTTATCTACTTTATCTTCCCATATAGTGAATCCTAACGTTTGCTTTTTAGGAGAAGGAGTTGCTGATGACCTATGGTAACCTGATTTAGATGGTGATGGGGTTAATCTTGAACTAGTATTGAATCTTTTACCTAATGGTGAATTGTTATTGGTAAGGTTAGATGGTTTAGGAGACAAGATTGATCTTCTAACTGGTGATGTTTGATTTGAAGACATAGTAATTGCTGTTGAATAATGTAAATAGTCGGATTTAAGATGTAGAAAAAAAAAACGAATGAATGAATAAATAACTGAATGAATGAAGTTAAATGATTGGGAAATAAGAACTACACCAACTTTACTATTATTAACTAAACTAATAACCTTGTCAAAAAAAAGTAATCAAGAAATGAAAAAAAAGTGGCACAGTAGGGATACTTGATAGTTTATATATTATGAATGAAATCCTTTTTATTATGAAAGAGTATCACAAATGAATTTCAAAGGGGAACTAAAAGAAAGAAAGGAAAAAAGATACTAAAGGAAAGATTTTCACAACTGATAAATCGTGACATTTTTAATATTTAACCTAATAAGTCATTATACTAATTTAAGTATTATTACATACTTGATATATATATGGAGTACAAGTTTGGCGTTTTTTTCTCCTAAATTTGATATATTAGTATATAACTGATGTTGCATTGGTTGTGGTGTTTGTGGTGTTTTACGTTATATTGTACTAATTTCTTCCTTCTTCTTTTATTGTGTGTTTATTTATTTGTTTACTAATAACTTCTTGGGCCTTTCTTTAATAAAAAAACGTTAAAGAAGAACGCGCGCGACTTTGAAGAATAACAACTACAATTGCAATTGCAATAATTGCTACATTTCACCTTTTTTATTCAACGCGTAAGAATCTCGGTGTTCCTTTCATGAAATATCCACCTACTTTCTACTTCTATCAAATCCACTAATAATTGACAGCATTTTCACTACATTATTGACTAGTAATAACTTTTTTTTTTATCTGTAAATCGTTTTTCCCTTTTTTGACTGAGCGGAATTAATCAACCTCACGTCACCTACAACAACGTCGCGGGTAATTGAAAAAAAAAACTGTCCTGTATATAAAAAGATGCTAACTATATGCACAGTCAATCAAATCAGCAAATAATAAAACACGCCCTTTTTTTTCTACACACCATAAATCATTATCCCTTTTGTTTTACCCTTTCTGTTTAACTTCTTTGATTGGTTTAAATAGTCAGTGTATTGCTGTATTTCTTTTCGTCTCATTATGTTTGTACAGTTTTTTGTCCTTTCGTGTTTTTTTTTTTACTTCGTTATCGTCAATTTTCAAGTTTTACAGGAGGTTCTATAGTAAACAGAATAAACCTTACAATTATCTACTAACTAATGGTTTGCAAATGCATTGTCAATTGTAAAATTCCTGTTCTATTTGACACTGTTCCTACTACTACTACTCAAGATATAGAAAGTACTATTTGTACCATTTAATGCATTTTGGTTATTCTCCTGCGATCACTACAAACTCTATCTATGGTTTATATAAATTGCTTGGTACAAATGGCAATTTTGTTATAACAGCATCTCTTAATTTATTTCTAATTTCAATTTTAACATTACTGCCAATTTTATGTTTCTTGTCAATATAAGCTTGAGCAATATTTCCACCCAATGTAGGTGATGGTGATCCAGATGTCACATATCCAATTTCAACAGTTCCATCTTCATTAAATATCTTGTTTCCATCTCTTGGTGATGGACCTTTGGAAGTCAATCCGATTCTTCTATGAGTAAAAGAAGATTTATCTTTAATTTGCAGCAATATTTTACTAGCACCATTGAAATCATTATTTTCATCACGACGAGTCTTTGGTATTAACCAAGTCAAAGATGCTTCAATTGGAGTTATTTCTTCGGTCAATTCGTGGCCATAAAGACACATACCAGCTTCTAATCTCAAAGAATCTCTAGCTGCCAACCCAATTGGTTTGACAACATCAGGGTATTCATTAATCAAAGTGTAAAAAAAGTCTAATGCTTGTTTTGATTCTTCTGGTGTAGTCGATGGAATTGATAATTCAAATCCATCTTCTCCAGTATAACCAGATCTGGCTAAATGAACTGTTGCCCCAATTGGTGATAATTTTAAGAATTTGGTTTGACCAAAATAAATTTTAGATAAATCTTCATTGGTAAATTGTTGTAATATTTCTTGTGCTTTAGGACCTTGAATAGCTAATAATGTTCCTTCAAACGTATTGTGATTAACACTATTAAATTGGCCAGCCTCGTCTTTAATAAATTTGATATCTTTCTCACGACATCCAGCATTAGTGACCATATAATATTCATCTTCACCGTGTTTGGTGATAATACAATCATCAATTACTCCACCATTATTATTTAATAACACTGATAAGCTAGATGTGTTAACTGGTAATTTACTTAAATCAATAGGAGTTATTTTTTGTAACAAGCTTTGAGCATCTTTACCACTAATGTTATGCTGTAACATGTGACTAACATCAAATAAACCAACTTTTGATCTCACCCAATTATGAGATTCAATATGAGATTGACCTTTATACAATACTGGCATTTCGAAACCAGCATATGGTACCATTTTACCACCTAATTCTATGTGAGCTTCATGCAATGGAGTCTTCAATAAGTTGCTAGTTGATGAGTATAATCTTTTAGAAGTAATTCTTAACATTTTTTTGATAGTTTGAGTTGTTAAATAATTCGAAATAAAAGAAAGAGAAGTTGTGAAAACAAATTGAAAAAAAGAAAAACTTCACGCAGATAATAAAATCAATTGAAGTATGAAAATAAATGGTGATGAACAATTGTTGATTATTATAGTGTGTGTATTTATGAAAATTTGATGTGGAGAGAAGGATCTTTTTCAATTTTTTTGACTTCTTTTTGAAAAATTGAGATCTTGCACACGCAAGAAGTCATACTCAGCATATGTTCTTTTTTTGACTTCTACAAGACTTAACTCAATTCGCTTTCACATTATATAAATCAATTCTCTCCTATTTAATACACAGATTCAATTGTTGGGCCAAATAACAACTCTTGTTGACTTTGCAAACGCCATTACTATTGCAAATAAAACCAATCCATAAACCATCATAGCAGCTAAAATATGTCCTAAGCAACTGTACATTTCAACTCTATTATTATTATGATATTCGATGTAATGAGATGTCAATGGGACATTACTTTTCATTCTGACTTTGGTTTTAAAAATTTGAAGGTAAGCCGTGGCTGCCAATGGTTCACTATTTGTAAAATATAAACAATTGATGATTCTGAATAAATTGATCAACCAAATAATGGGAATCAATATTCCTAAAAATAAACTGCTTGATTGACTGGGACTTAATATTGACCAGTAATCACAGGAATCACATTTACAAGCTTTCAAAGAGTCGTAATTGTAATCAATTGGGGTTTCCAATTGTTTAACTCGATTGTTGACTTTTTGTATTCTCATCTTGATAATTGTTATTTCTCCGCTGAGATAGTTTAAAAGTTTTTGTTAATTACTTGAGAGGATCATTTTCGAGTTTCTAGAACTATCAGTTGGTTTTAAGGGTTTATAAATATGTTCTAAGAAGTATTCATAACAAGATTCAGCTTGATCAGTTTTGTAGATGTTTTCCAGATTGGGATGCGACAATGAAAGACTTACGTTTTTTTTGCAACATTTTTCATACAAATATTCTCCAAAATACCAACCATACAAAAAACAGCAATAATAAAAAGTAAAGAAATGCAAACTGGCCCTTAAAATGTTCTTGTTCCTCTTGTACTAGGACTGGTTTCAATTATTAGAGAATACCGATGTTTGCCTTCACCAGTGGTGTAATTATTCTTGCTGAAACAATCACACACCTACTAACAAAACTAGTTTCCTAGTATTATTCTAATTTACACAAACATAAAGTAACCATACAGTGAATTGCCTGGAAGTAAAAGACACTATTTTTTTTAATTGTTTTGGGTACCTCTATTACTCACTAAATCTACTTGAACTTGAAATCCGGGGCTGACATTAATTATACGAGATTGATTGAGGCTCCATTGGTCTCGGAGTACGTGTACTTTTGCCAATTACCAAAACTTCCCCCATGTGGCAACCAAGAAAAAAAACAATAATAAAAATTTCGGTTCCGAAATATGCTAAAAATGTAGCCAATTAGAGTATTTCGAAATAATGTTACGTAAGTATATGCAGGCTCAACAAATCAAGCGGAGGTTTATTACTAAGGAAGGTCGTGTATTTGTGCAATTCAGTCACATTTTTTCTTTTTCCCTCACAAATTGGAAGTTCCATTGCTCCCACAATTGGTAAGTATTTAAACATTTTTTTTTCTTCTTCTTCTATTAAATTCCACGGTATAACTTGATTCATCGATACACTTTTATTTATTTATTTATTTTAGATTTCATTTATCACTTTCTTTTCCTTTTTCTTGTCTTCCATTCTTATATATTCATTCAATTAGCTTATTAACACCAATTTAATAACACGTATATACAATAGCAACCATGATGATAGCAACAAGAAGACAAAGTTTACAATTGACGAAAAGATACATTTCAAATCATGCCACCAAAAACAAGAGATTTATACAGACCATTCCAATATCTACCAATACTGGGTCCAATTCATTCTTATCAAAATTACATCAATCTGAAAGTAATGACGCGCCAACATCCAAATGGGCAAGACATACATTAAGTTTCCCTAAAACCGAAACATCAAACACTACTCCACAACCGCCAGTTAGAAAATCAAGAACATCACGTTTTGCTAATAAATCACAATCAGCTAACGAAACCAAACCATTCAACTCTTCCATAACTCCAACACCACAATCAAATATAATTGAAATAACATCAGACCCTGAAATTCAAAAAGCATCCAATAAAATAACTACATCAACCGCATCAGTGCCGACCGACAGTAACAAATCTCAATCCACAGCTGCTCCATCAGTGACGCCTAAAAAGAAAAGAGTATTAAGACCAAGAAAAGCTTTGATTACATTAACATCTAGCGCGGTACAACATCTCCAAGGATTATTAGATCAACCTGATCCAAAATTGATTCGTATAGGGGTGAGAAACAGAGGATGTTCAGGATTAACTTATAATCTTGAATACGTTGATAAACCAGGTAAATTTGATGAATTGGTGGAACAAGATGGAGTCAAAGTATTAATAGATTCAAAAGCATTATTTTCAATTGTTGGTTCGGAAATGGATTGGTTGGATGATAAATTAAGTTCGAGATTTATATTTAAAAATCCAAATTCAAAAGGAACTTGTGGATGTGGTGAATCATTCATGGTATAACTCAATAATGATAATGATAGCTAAAATAGAATTATATAATTTAATACAACGTCACGGTTTTTTTTGGACAAACATACAAGATTAAAGGAATATACTCAAGTGTTTATTTCATTTTGTAGATAAAAATTGTTTGAAGAGCAAAGACATATCAAAAATAATGCTTTTGTCTATTCCTACACACGTACTTGTTAGATATTGGTTATTTCTTCTTATTCAACGATACACATTTACCTAATTCCAACTTATATTCTCTTTACAGCACAAGGGTCCAATCACCAATTCTCATTTAATTTTTCGACACTCAAAATATGTAGCATTAATATCATCAGGCAAAGAACAAAAGTACTCCTGCTTTTGCATGATTTTAAATAATTGAATTGAATTCATTTTCAATTTCAAACACGTTTTCCCATTATCAGTCGTAGTACATATAATACTCTGTTTAGAATCTTTTTCTCCATCAATAACAAACATATTAGAAATTGGATAACTTTCAACAAAACTCTCTACGGTTTTTTCAATTTCATTCTTATCTTGGATATTATCAATTTCTTTCACTTTAACTTCTTGATCATTTCCGGTTTGTGAAGACAATTGGTTTAATGTTGTGGCAATATCTGAACCTTGAGGTAAGTTTAATGATTGATGAGAACGTTGTTCAATTTGTTGTGAAGGAGGAAAAACAGTTGATACAGAAGACTCCTTGTTGCTGCTACTAAAAGAAAACCAACCCATCTTTGTTTGAATAATTAAATAGTTATAGAGACAAAGTTAATTTTGATTGCTAAAATTCACAGAAAATATCAGAGACAAAAAAAAATAAGTTGGAAAAACTCGAAACTTGGGGGTTAAGAAATTAGCTCCGACAAAGTAATTTAACCAACTTACACGACAGAGGGACTTGGAATATTGAATATCTAGAATTCAGATAGAAACGGTATAGACAATATAAATACATATCGTTATCATTTTTGGCATTGAGTCATGATAAAGATTATCAAAAATTGTCAAACATCTGTATAGTTTAACCTATTTATTACCCTCTATAGGCACAACTTTGCACTTTCATTCAATCGCATCAACGTAATATAGTACATTCTATACCCATATTGTTCAGTCAAGTATTCCAATTGATTTTTTGTAGGTCCAATTTTTGGATCAATACTGTCCATCTGTTTGGTGAATTCTTTAAACCATCTAAACTTGAAATCGTATTTGATATCATTAGGCATTTCATTATCAAGTTTTAGTATTGTACTAACAATCTTGGTTTCTTCGTTATCTATTCCAGTCTTGGCAGATTCATCTTTAGTCCTAATTGATTTATCCAAGAAAGGATTTTCTTTAGTCACTGTATGATTGAAAACAAACATTAAAGTGTTCATCATTCGTTGCTCAAGTTCTTGTTCTGACAAAGCAGGTAAATTCAAAATAGCCTCCCGTTTGGTATTGTATGAAATACTTCGGAATTGTCTTTTAACAAAGGCAACATAGTCTTGATCATTTATATCTGGTGTGTAATAAGGAATATCTTTAATAATGTATAACTGATCATTACACTCGAACTTTCGTAGTTTATAAAACCTCTTGTAGAATGCTAAAAGTTTAGATCTGAAACTTGGTAACTTAGAGATCTCATCAAATGTTGTGGAAATATTTATGACTGTCTTATGCAATATAATACCTTTGGCATTTGGTCTGAAAGTGAATTTAGGCTTGTACATCTAGTTGGCCAAAATATCATGATGGGTGGTGCTGTAACTTTTTCTAAAAATTGGCGAGACTGAGATGAATACTAAAATCGCGTTCTGTATTTTTTTTTTTTGGTTGAGGGAGGACAACATTTTTACAGCCAAAGGTTTGTTGCAATTATATATGAACTCATTAACACCATGCCATTATCCATCCGATTGCTTGAAAACTACTACCAAATACAGTATAGTTACTTGTGTACAAATCCTCAACTTTTGAATACTGCAACACCTAGTGCTAATTTTGAAATACATGTGGATATACTGATTAACAACAATACATTAACTACAAAAACTTTTGATTCACAACTAATAACAGGATTAGCTAGTAGGTTTGTAAAATTTTGGGAATTATTGGAATATGACGTAAACTTAAACATATCAGATGATTCTAGTCACTCATTTAATATGGGTTTAAAATGCAAGATATTTGAATTGTATGCCCCCACTAATTGTTTACTTTCCCTAAACTTAAAATTGTCTATTCTTACACAAGAAAATACCATTCACTTAGAAGATATGTGTACCAATTTCAACTACTTATTATCATCCTGGTATCTTTTCATGGAAAAACAAGCTCCGTTTGTTTTCTCATTAATCGGTCGACAGTATGCGAAAACCAACATTTTCTGGTACAGGAGAGTTCGAAGAGATGTATTGGGATATGACTCAATGGATTTAGACAAAGTACTTATATTGTTGGAGGATAAAATCTCTCACAACTTTACAGTTCAACAATTGTTGCTACAAAATGTTAAATTACAATCAGTTTTAGAATCTACGTCACCAGTATCACGCAAGAGAGACAGCGGTACTATCAAATCTTACCCTGTTGTTTTAATAGAATGACTTTCAAAAGTCAGATGATGTCTTCCGACAAGGAAACTTGCTATATATGGTCCCCCACTTTCCCATATATTGTTGGAATCCTCCAACAGTAGAGCTGTTTCTCCGACAAGGTGCAGTTCGTTCCGAACGGAAAAACTTTATTTTTGAATATTATTTGGAGGATCTTTTTTTCCTAACCTGAGCCACAAAAATACTTTGTTAACGAATTCTTATTATAAATATGAAAGCGGGGGATCCTTACTTCGGCATGTTTTTTTTTTTCAGTTTTTTCTCCCTAATTAATACAACAACTTCAAGTATCACCAATCCTTATATAATCAAAATATGTCTCAACCAATTAACTTAGCTATTGTCGGTACAGGTATTTTTGCCACAGATAACCACTTGCCAACTATCCAAAAGATTCCGGGATTGAAACCATATGCTGCTTACAACAGAACCAAATCAAAGGCTGAAACTTTTGCGCAAAAAGCCAACATTGCTCTGGATAAAGTTTATGATTCATTGGAAGAAATTTTTGAAGATAAAGACGTCGAGTTTGTCGATGCCTTGTTACCAGTGCAATTTAATGTCGACGCAGTTAAACTCGCTGTGAAAAACAATAAACCAATTTGCTTTGAAAAGCCAATTGCTGCCAATTTAGACCAAGCTAAAGAGATCGTTAAATTAAGCGAGTCCACTGATTTGCCAATCTTGGTTTTGGAAAACTGGGCTTATTTGAAGGCTATTGATATTTTGAAGAATGAAATATTACCAAAAATTGGTGATGTTGTTGCCTTTACATACAATGCCACTGGCCCATTTAATGACGCTAATAAATACTTGGCTACTGGATGGAGATTAAAACCAGAACATATTGGTGGATTTTTGAGTGATGGTGGTGTTCATCAGTTGGCATTGTTGACTGAGGTATTGGGAGATGTTGAATCTGTCAGTGGGTTGACTCAACAATTGAAAGAACAAAGTGGAACTGATGACGTATTGTTCTCTACATTGAAAACTGCTAAAGGTGCCATTGGTACTTTTACTTATGGTTCTGCATTTGGTGCTACTGACAAGTCTACGTTTTTCAAAATCTTTGGTACAAACGGTAGTGCAACATATGATTGGTCTCCAAGTTTGCCAAAACCACAAATTACTTATGCTACAGGTGCCACCTCAGGTCAAGCTTCTAGCAAAACTACTATTGAAATAGATGAAGTCAACACCATAGAAGAAGAATTCAAGAATTTCAAAGATGCAGTTGCCAACAAGGACAAAAAGTTGGTCAAAGTACCACCGAGAAAAGCATTCCATCATTTAGCAATTGTGGCTGCTGCATTAGAATCTTCAAAAAACAACGGATCTAATGTCAAAGTAGAAACTCCATAGGATGTATAAAAAAAAACACGTATCGAATTCTTATTACTTTGTTTATAAAACCTATAGTTCATCTACAATATGTTCCATTGATGATGTCGTAAGAGATTCCACTACCATTGCAAGTGTATCAATCGCTGTATTAGAGTCCACAGCGTTCGACAAGGTATCCAACAAAGTTTTCGTTGCCTCATAGTCGACGATTTCCGTGGTAGCAGCAATCACAGATGAAACTATCATATCACTTGCAGATAACCCTTTACTTCTACCACCTCCAAGCAACCAGTTGAAAATATTAAAGATCTTGAAAAAGGACCACAAGAATATTTTAAGTGGTCGCCTTAAAATTCTTCTATAAACCACCCAAGAACAACAAAGTATGAAGAACCCCATACTCAAATATATACGTTGACGGTCAGCTTTATCTTGCTTTTCAATAAACTTGACAATTTTCTTAGATCTATTTAACAAATCGTTGAATTGGATAAATCCTTCATTTAACTTGTATAAATCCTTGGTTTGCTGATCAATGTTGTCAATGTTCAATTCACTCTGCAATATACCTGCTGATAACAATTGTCTCGATGCTTGCAAGGATTTTGTTATTTGTTTATTTTGGCTGACAATTTGTTGATTTATAGATGCTTCCATTTCTTTCTTAGTCTTCTTAGTGGAACGATCAGCAAATAATTGGTCTCGAGCAAATTCGTTATTGATGGTATCCACAGGCAGATCTTGTAGATGGAAATGCTTTATCCTATATTCATGCAACTTGTCTTGTTGTTGATCATTAATAAATACTTGCAACTCACGCAATTTGTGCTTCAAAGAATGAAATTTCAATTCGTATGTATCGAATTTGTTGGATTTATCTTTGGGTCGTAAAAGTCTAAGGAGGTCTTTGAAAGCAATCAATAACAGATCAATTTCTTGCACGGTGTCATCAAAGCTGGCCTTGTAGACAGATTCATCTTCAGCTTCGGATAATTGAAGCAAAGAGCTGAACAAGTCGTAAATCTGGAATTGTAATTTATCTAGTTTTTTATAATATACTGTTGACATTTTAGAAGCTGTAGAGAATGGAAAAGTAGTATGTGTTAACACTTGGTGAACACCTACATTTTTTTTTTCGGATACTTTGTTCGGTGTCTCTAGTCAGGATCAACTGGTGAGTACTGCCAAATTTAAAAACCCTTGACATGTATTTTTTTTACTTTCTTTTTTTCTTTTTGAACTTTCTATTCATATCTCTAGACAACATTAGAATGCTGCCGACAAGTAATGAAAGAAACAATAAAAGTAATTTGTCTAATGGGGCTGGTGATATAGCTAATACTTCGAAACCGGTAACAAAAAAACCCATGGACCCAAAATTACTTACAGAGGAGTATATCCTTGAACAAAGACGTCTCAGGGAACTACGTAAGGAAAAGATACGTCAACAGAAGGAAGCATTAGGTTTGATACCTCCTCCAGAAAAAGAAAAGTTTTTGAAACGACCAATGCTAGAAGTCTGCAAACCCAAACCTGGGCTTCCGTCCATCAAGATCATGAGCTACAATATCTTAGCACAGACATTGATCCGAAGAGAAATATACCCTACAAATGGGAAAATATTGAAATGGTCTGTGAGGTCTCAGATACTATTAGACGAATTGAAACACTATAATGCCGATATCATGTGTTTGCAAGAAGTGGATAAAGTACAATATGAAGGTTTCTGGGTTAGTCAGTTAGAAAAATTGGGATATTCTACTAGATTTTATCGTAACAATACCAAAAATCATGGCTGTGTCATAGTTTTCAGAGACAAGCTATTTACTTGTAAACATCAGTCGTTCATAAGATTAGACCAAGATTTGAATCAAGAAGCCAGTGAGAAGCTGTTACCACCAGCACGAATTGCAACTACAAACATTGCATTCATGGCATATTTGGAGTTCACACCAACATTTATCAAAGAATACCCATGTTTAGAAAAAACCAATGGATTTATCATTGGTACGACTCATTTATTTTGGCATCCTTTTGGAACTTACGAACGAGCCAGACAAACATATATGCTTTTGTATAAATTCAGAGAGTTTCAGCGTGTATTGAGAATTATAGTGGGAAATTCTAAAAGATTTTACTCGTTCTTTACTGGTGATTTCAATTCTGAACCATTTGATGCACCGTATCGTGCTATTACTGCAAAACCAATCAAGTTTTCTGGTCGGTCCAGGAATGTTTTAGGGTGTTCGTTGGCATACACGTACTCAAAGGATAGAAGTTTGGATGAAGACGATATAGACACCGAAGAGTTAGAGCAAGAAAGAGACAACAACCCTCTGGACCCAGAACCAGAAACATTTGAAACAACACCGGAACAAGACAAACTCATAAATGATTTAGAAGAGGTACACAATGATTTGGACGTGAGAGCCATTTCATTATATTCCGTTGGATACAAACAAGCTCATCCCGAAAATGCAAATATAGCTGGACATAGAAACGAGCCTGCCTTTTCCAACTGGGTCGACAAATGGAACGGAATGTTAGATTACATTTTCTTATTGGTTCCATGGAACAAATCTGATGATCACTCAAAGAGGATAGATATGCCAGAAGATTTAGCTGAACAATATAAAATCAAACTAACAAAGCTACTTAGATTGCCTACACCAGAAGAAATGGGGTCACCACCGTCAGGTCAACCTCGCATGCATCAGTACCCCTCAGATCATCTTAGTATTATGGCTGAAGTACAACTTGAATAAATATATTATCTTTGAAGCATCGTGTCTACCAAGTCCTCTAATGGACCGTAGTCTTTCCTGCTAATTAATTGAAATTCGTTGGCAAACAACACGTAGTGCTTCAAACTGGTGTTCAAATGACTTTGCAACCCCAACTCGCTTACTTCATGAAAATGATGGCAATATATATGTGCATAAATTCTAAACAATCTCTTGAATATAGTTTTCACTAATGTAGGAAATTGATGTGGGAATGGTGCACCGATTTTAGTTGGGAATATGTTATCGTTATCGAAAAAGTTCTGCACCCAATTCATCAAGTTTTCGATATACTCACAAGCAGGTAATGATACTGGTCTTTTCGGAGATTGAACAGTTCCATCCTGGTTTGTAGGAGCAGACTCTTGCCATAAGTATTCATATTCTTCGGTAGCGATCATTCGTGGACACGTAGCTGGTGAACAAAATTCAGTTATGGCACCGTAAAGCATATTTATTTGATTATAAAAATCCACCACATGTATAGCTAGCCACTCATTTACGTCTTCGTCTCGTGGTAACTTAACCGCTTGGATCAAGGCGTTATCTGATCCCAAAGTTTGTTCTGCATAGTTTCGAATATCTTTGTGAGATGACACAGGTTGGCCATTACCATTATTAAAATTTATAGTTTGATACGGATTTTGCTCTGTTTGGTCAAGGTGAGGACGTTGACTGTTGTCGAAAGGAGTTTGTGGTAGAACCGAGTTGCCTATCGGTTGAGGACTAGATATCGGAGATGATTGTTTTAATTTAAACCCACGAGTAGATCTCAAGGAATGAGTATTGAAATTCTGGAAAAGTGCCATATTCAAAATGGTAGTCAATAGTTTATAATGTATAAGACAAATGAATATTCAAGAATAAAATTATTTTCAAAATGGATGAAAAGTGTTTGTAGTTTATATTTATCTAATAAAAAGACATGGAATTGGGTTCCGTGACAGAGCAAAGGAAAAAAAAATATTGAGAGTGAAACAGTAGTAACAGATTTGATCTGTACTGTTGTTTTGTTTTCTGCTGTGTTGGGACAACATTGCGGGCTACATGTTTGCACGACCTTTTCAATAGTCTTGACACTTATACACGATCTTTTTTTTTTCATATTCATATGAGCAAAGGAGAAGGAGGGAGAGAGAAAGAGTAAAAAAAAAAGAAAGAAAAGATACAGAAAATATCACCTTACACAGTCTGTTCGTAGACGATATTCATATTTAAACTAAGCTTTTACTTAATTTATCTAATTATACCCAATTTGAAATGGAAGTAAGTCCAGTTAATCTACATAAAGAGGAAACAGAAGAAAACAAAGCCATTGTGCAACAAGATTCTGAAACCGCTGCTGAAACCGTAACCACTGCTTCGGATGAAAAGCATGCAGTTGAAGCCGGCGATGAAGTTAACCAAGAACCAGCAGTTGACAATGATGGAAACGACAAGGATAATCAGTCAGATGATGAACAGAATCAAGACGAGGCCGCTATTGATCCTGCACCTCAAGCCGATACTACTGATGCCACTGAAAAGGACAGTGAAACCAAGACAGAACCGGAAGAAGTAAAAGAACCAGTAGAAAGCAAAGAACCAGAACAAGTTGCTGCTACCGATGAGCCTGATGTCAAGAAATCTACCAATGAAATTGTTCAGGAGCTATTTGCAGATGCAACTCCAACAGCTGACAATAAACTGTCAAGTCCCGGTAATCTTGAAAGCGAAGACTATGACCCAGAAAGTGCTTTTACTGATAACAATATTGAGAAAGACTCTAAATTTAATGATAATTCTGAAATTCAAGAGAATAAAGACAATTCTGATTATGAACCTGAACTCAAAGAGGACGCAGAACGTAAATCACCAGCCACTGCAAGTATTTCTTTAACAAAACCTCATGGACCAGCAGGATTACCTCCAAAACCTCCAGTCAATGCCACAGTCAAACCATCTACAGCAGCTATTACAGAAGAAAGTAGCTCTCAACAACGATTGAAAGATGCCTATGATGCTATTATAAATAGCCCTATTGGAAGAGACCCGGAATTTTTAAAGTTACCAGCAGAAGAGCAAGTAGACGCAATTAAAGATCAGTTACAAAAACTTGGAATTGACCTATCTTCTGGAAGCCACCCTATCAATTTTGATCAAGTGTATTCTTACAATAAGCCATTTAAAAACTTGAAAGACCCAATTCCTTTAGTTCCTATTGGCCAATTCTGTCGTAGACCAAATATTACTGCTCCAACGACTCCCGAAGAAGAACAGGAATATGCAGATTTCATCGAAAGAGAGAATTATTACTTGAATTTACAAAACTGGGACGAATTCCCAGATAAGCTGAGATTATTTATTGGTAATTTACCGGCAAACACCATTTCCAAACAAGATTTGTTTAGAATTTTTTCTAAATATGGTGAGGTTATTCAGATTGCAATCAAAGCAGGATATGGTTTTGCCCAATTTAGGACTGGAGAAGCATGTTTAGAGTGCATCAAAGGTGAAACTAATATTCCATTACATAACAAGATCTTGAGATTGGATGCCTCAAGACCACAAAAGTCAAGACGTCCAGGTCATCCTGAAATTAATAATCCAAACATGAGCGGACGTGGCAGAGAAAGAGTTAGAGACGAAAGTCAAGATCAAGATGAACAACCTAGCCATAAGAAGAGAAAGGGTAACATTGATTGTCAAGTTTATGTTACTGGGAAATCATCGGTTTTCTTCATAAGAAAAGTTAAAAAAGCCTTTGCAATGTCACAAGTGACCATAGATGTTGAAGATGTAACCCAAAGAAATATAAACGAGGTTTTGAGTGAAGCTGCATATTCAGGAGTATTGGCTGCCTGTGTGATCAAAGAACAAAAAGTCGATATCCAAACATTTGAAAGCACACCCGATGGAGGAATCAAATTCGATGAATATGCTGATGTGGAACCCGAAGAAGGTGCAGAAATAGTCTTAAAGGCCAAAGTTAAAAAATATGGTGATAGATTACCAGCTTATGTTCCTCAAGATACTAGTTACCATGATAATTCAAGAAGTCATCCTGCTGGCCCTGCTTACAATAGTGGTCCTCGTAGAGGAGGTGAGCGTAATAGGGGATCTAGAAGAGGTGATAGACATGGTGGTAGACGTGGTGGATATGGTGCGCCTAATAACGATTACGGTCATGGACGTGGCCGAGGTTCTAATCATAATTCTTGGAATCAACAACCCTATGGGTCCGTGCCGCCACCTCCGCAACAACAACCTTATGGCTCAGTACCACCGCCACCACCACAATCTTCATCATCACGACCACCACAGTCTTATGGTCAACCGTACTATGGGAACCAACAACCTACTTATGGTTCACCTGTGCAACAACCAGCTATGAATCAATGGAATTCTCCTCCTCAACCTCCACAAAATCCAGCTGCCAATTTATTACAAGGGCTTAACCCAGCACAAATTCAAAGCATGATTCAATTACTTCAATCTCAGCAACAAGGAGGGCAGCCACCACAAGGAAATTACGGACAACCTCAAAGACCTGCCCCAAATAGCTATGGAGGTATGGGTTATAATAATAATAATAATAATAATAATAATTACGGATCAAACGCCCCATCAATGGCTCCGCAACCTCAGGGACCGAATGACAATAGTGCTAATCAAGTTCAAGCATTACTTGCTCAATTGCAATCCAATCAACAAGGCAATTCTTATGGACAGCCTTCTTCCCAAAATCAACAGGGCCAAGGTAGTTCTTTCTATGACACCTTGTCTAGGTTAGCCAAACAATAGGCGACTTGATTTAACCACATGCGTGAATGTAGTTGTATAGGCTGTTTATATTTTTTTAGGTTTTTCATTTACAATATATATATCCCCTGAAAAAAAAACCACGATATCTACAATTCGACTAGGATACAAGTGCAACTTTTATTACGCTATTTAATCAACTGTATCTTCAACTGAAGCAGACTGGTCTTCTTCTTGATTGGCAGTTTCATGTGCATATTCTTTTCTCAATTCTTCAAATTCCTTTTCATCTTCTATATAGCCACTGATACCGATAACACCACATTCATTGAAAATTTCCAATATTCTTTCAGCATCTTCAATTTTTAACTTGGCAAACTCTTTATTAACTTCATCAATAGATTCTGTTTTGATTGCATTCTGGAATTCTATTGGTAATTTAGTAGTGAATATTTCATATTCTTTGGTACCTTCTTGAGGAATATTAACCAGTAGTTCAGTATTATCATCTAAAGCCTTCAATTGAATCAATGCTTCTTCTTCTTCTTCTTCGCCCGTTCCTTCCTTATTTGCTGCATTTTGTCTTTGCTCTTCTTTGATGATCTCACATCTACCTTTAATGTGGTTGAATGTTTGGTTTACATCCTCTAAAAATGCATGCTTTGCTGGTGATGATTCTGCGGCAATCTTCGAGAAGAATAACTTGATAGCGTTTATCACATTAGCTGGTGCTGCTTTACCGTTACCTGATAATTGGCCAACGTATTGCAATAATAATGATTGGTGGATAATATGTTTAGCTTCATCAGATTTGTTTTCCAATTGAAGGTCAAATGCCGTCATTATTAAAGCGTCTTTTTGTTGCTCAGTACATATTGAAGGATGTTTAATCAAGAATTCAGCTGCTTTTGAAAGATTGTCACTGGGTATTTTGGCAAATTCTTTAGTGGCAGGCAAGATTTCCAATTCATCCAAGATTTCTTTATCAGTGTTTTCTTCAACTGGTTTTGGCAGATTGATGGTTTCAGTTGTAGTAACAGTTGTCTTTTTAGTTTCTGGAGCTTTTGGTTTATCTTGATTTTCTTCTTTTTCCTCTGGTTTATCTTTATTTAAAAATGATCTATCAAACCCCGTATGCAAATCATCACTTACTATCAATTGAGCTTTCTGGTACAATAACTCATCCAATTTTATAGTCTGTTTCGATAAAACATCGTCGATCCTGTTTCTATGTTCTTTTAAGTATTCAATCAATTTGTCGCCATCGGTTTTTGTCTCTGGATGATCATCCTTGATTTGAACAAACAAATCTTCAATCATTTCATTATAGCAAGGAGTATTTTCAATCTCTTCTCTATCGAATTTCAAATCTTTCAATCCTTTTCTCAAGGTCAGACCCTTGTCTTTAATCAATTTATCATAATCGAATTTTTCTTGAGGATCAAATTCTGAATTCAACTTTGACATGACTTTTTCACTATCCAATAATTCAGTGGATGTTAACTTTTCCAACAAATAGTCGACCCTTTCGTTAAGCTTAGCATACATGGTCAATTGGATCAAAATACTCTTGATTTCAATGTTTCTTTGCATTCTTTTTTCATGAATATCACGTTGCTTCCATCTAATAAATGATTGCTTATCAACATTTGGATGAACTTCCACATCGGAATCATCAGAAATTTCTATCTTATCCCACTTGGAGTAATCTATTGGCATGATTGATCTTAATTACAATTTAGGTAGTCAATACAAGAAGAAATCAAGTGGGAAAGCTAAAAAAATTTGATCCTCGAAAACGGAGAAAAAAAAAATTGGTTCTGGCGAAATGTCTACTCTCAGCCTTCAGTTCTAGAAATTTCTAATGTCGCGGCCCCTGATTCTAAAAGTCATGTCGCAAGTATGGTTCTTGTTCTTGATTCTACTACAAAACCATGTGTTTAGTATCATAAACTATTAGACCTAGTCTTTTTGACTGTTTATTGCTTAATGAATAAAACTATATAAATATGAATTTGGGGGTGAACTAAAGAAATAAATACAACTCAAGTCTATGCAGCACCATTTGGTCTCAAACCTGTGAAGAATGCTAAAGCGTAATCGGAGGATTCAAAAGTGATGGTTGTACCTTTGCTAAAGTAAAAAACATCACCTGGTTTGGCACTAACTTTTTTGCCAGTTTCATCAGTAAGGGTGAATTCACCTGATACTTCAACAATAATTTTCATTTCATCGTAATCATAAGTGTAAACTAATGGTTCACCTTTTTCTTGTCTGTAGAAACCACATGAAATTTGTTTGTCTTTTGGAGCGTCACTGGTAAAAGTATCTTCTAAAAAGGAGTTGTTACCTGGAGATGGAATTTGAGCTGGTTTGACGTCTTTACCTTCAGCAGCTGGTTTGTATAATAATGGCATGGTGAAATAATGATAGTGTTAATGCAGGAATAGTTTGAATAAAGTGGTTTCTTGATATTGAATGATAAACAATATTTAAAAATTTATAAAAAAGAGGTATATAAATCTGGGATATGATCTCAGTATTTATATTATTCATGATTTATAGTTTCATAATTGAAATGGTTTGAAAACCCACCACTTACTTTAGATTGGTTGCAATATAAGTTTATCTATTAAGATACACACACTTATTTTTTTGTTGTTTCCTCCGCTATCACTCCTAATCATAAATGAATCGGGATACAGTTTCCTAATTAAGATGTGAGATCCCACATTCACATTTCGAAATTTCTAATCACTTACTATTATAGAATAATACTTGCTCTTCAATTAATACTTATTAAATTAAAAACCCCTATAAAATACAGACATTACTTCAACTATTTACAAATTAGCATTCCCATTTAAGATCCCCACCAAAAAAAAGCACAAGACAGGAAATTGCCTTAATTTGGTTAAAGGATCCGTACCCATTACACACATATATAAATCAGTTTCATACTTCAACCATCGACCAATTGTAAACATGCATCAATACAGACATCTATATCCCCACGATTGATAAATATCACATCTTTTAAAATGTTAGTATCTAACGAAGGAAATATTTCAATTAATGTATCGTAGGCTTTCCGCATTTGTTCAGCATTAATTTCTTCTTCCCTTGGAGGTAATGGTTGATATTGAGCTGAAGGATCATTCTGGTCTTGAGATGGTGGTGGTGAATTTGGTGGTGGTTGAAATTCTTCAGGTTCAGATTCGGATAAATGTGGCAGTGGCGATAAAAAGTTGGTAATGGATTTTGTAAACATCTCTGCACTAGAAAACAATACCTTCGAAGGTGAAAGTCCATTTGGAGTATGGGACGTATCTGGTTTTAAGTTTGTTTCACCAGTACCATCTGTCGGTGTTGTAGGTATTGTTGGAATTGGTTGTACTAATTTCAATTGTTGCACTTTCTGTTTCCTCTGGGCTTCCCAGGCTTCCATATGGGCATCAAACTCAGCTTGACTGATTGTCAAATCTTCTGCAGTAATGTTTTGTATGAACTCAACTGCACCTTGAATCGAGGAAAGATAGTAGCTTGTTTCTCCATGTAATAACCACTCTTGTCCTCTGAAATTCTCAATATAGTGAATGTTACTAATCAAGTGGTCCGTTTTGGCTTTGAATATGACTAAAATCAATATTGGAATAAAGGAATCCGCGTTTGTTTCTTGTTTGCTTAACTTCAAATAACTGAATATAATCTTACATGCATTGAGAATACATATGATTTTATCTCGTGGTGCTCTGTAATTGTTGATTTTGTTTAGTTCAGTAATGGCATACTCAAGAAATGACTGGTCATTTTTCACAATTTTGTTTGCCAAATCATTCATATCGATATCCAAGTGGTTCCCATTTATCCAAGAAAACTTTTCCAATTGCAAAGCGAAAGACTCGTCCTTTTGCAAATCTAGTGTATAAGGTTCAGGGATGTAAGACAAGTTTTGTTTAACAACTTCTGGTGGGAAACACAAATCATGCAAACGATTCATGATCAACTTCTCTAATCCTTCACGAGAATTCTCCAAATCAATTTGATCCATAGACGCAAATGGTTCATACAATGTAAACTTCTCATTCATGAAAATCTTGAAATCCAGAATAATCTTTATTCTTTGATCAGATGTAAATGTGTGACCCTGTCTAATGAATGAACTTAAAAACGATCGAATGTATCTCACTATTGGATCTGCAGACTTTTTACGTAATTGAACTAAAAATGTTTGAAAATCAAATGGTTTATGCGATTGTTTGTTTTGCTCCGAAGAGTCATTAATTTGGAATCTGTGTTTATGGGATTTATTTGCGTCAGAGGTTGATACATCTTCAGTGGGCACATCACTAGTTGTTTTAGATTCAGAATCTCCTACTTTTAAACTCAATTCTTCGACTCCAGATTGTTCTTTCTCAGACCCCGCAATATCAAGAAAGTTGCCCTTTGGTGTGCTGCTTTCAACTTGATTTACATTCGTGGACTCCGATTGTATCGGATCATCATGCAAATTGTTATTTTTACTTTTAGATGTTTCCCTGTCATCTAAATCAATTAAATTATCATCATTAACTGATTCCTCGTGCTTTTCGTGAACCTCTTTTTCTTCAGGTGGAATGTAAGGCTGAATTGTCATAAGTGCAGCAAATGAAGTAGTTCCACTATTTTTTTGTTCAGTCTGCTTAATAGATGGAGACAGAGTTATATCTTTAGTCGATGTTCCTTCTTTCTCTGACACCACTTCCTTTTCTTTATGTGACTCTTCATCGTCACCGTCATCATCCAGTACCATTTTTTCTAATTTATCTTCGTGTGAAACTTCATCATCCTCGTGTTTTTCTGTGATAGGGTGATGCTCTTCATGCTCTGGTTTAGTCTGTTCTTTTTCATCTTTGTTGATATCGAATTTATCAAACAACCCAATTAAATCTGTTTTAGATGAGTCTGTAGAAGTATTAGATGTATTATTACCTATTGGTTCTCCATTATCAATAGTAACGACCGCAGGAACGACTCCTGTAGCTGATAATCTTGGAGACGACGACTTTGGCGGGGTCTTACTAGAATTGTTGGTAGATACAGAACTGTCAAAGTTGCTTTTCAACAATATATTCAGTATGAAAGGTGGCGGTTTTGCTGTAGTTGGTTGTGGATTATCATTAGATGTCGAATTGCTGTTGCTTGTCGTATTAGTATTATTTGTTGATGTCGTGGGGGTCGACTTTGATATATTAAAATTAAATTGATTCTTGAATGACATTATGAAAAACTGTACCTTATATGAAAATTCTTAAACAGAATGGGTGGAATTGATGTTATTCTTTCACTCTTTGTCTAATAATGCAGTTATATATATTAGATAATTGATTTGATGTTTCCAGGGATAGTTATCAATTTTGGTAGAAGTCGATTTTGTCTCAGATTTTTTTTCTCCTGTCTTTGATTATTCGCACTGTGGTTTCATCACTTTGACCAGCCACGGAAAAATATTGTGTATGATCAAATTTACGAATTTACGTAATCACCCCCAACACTTAGGTTCAGTCGATATCACTCTTATCACAGGAAACAACTTCTTACTCGGATTAACCAAAGCTATACAGAGGATAGCTCGGGTGCATTTACTGTTCATAAATAGAAATAACATGTATTATATATCCCCCTAGATAAAATCTTGTACAGAACCTCTAAACGTTTTCTATAATTGTTTCCTTGCAAAAAATCATTTGGTAACCCTGGCCTTGGCATCTAAAGTATTTCTTCAGATGTCAGTACACCAATATCTTTTTTGGTATTATTAGTATTTCCCTGTTGCCTTGGATCATCTTCATTATCATCATCTTCAATTATAAAATTATCAGCATCAAAATCAGCCGAGTTTAATTCGATTTCATTACTCCCCAATTCCAAGTCATCTTCAAAATTTCCAAATACCATAACATCATCGGCTGCTATACCTCTTGAATGATAGCTTGCCAACTTTTGTTGCATTTTGGCATAAATCAAATAGGCAGCTAAAGTTGCAGCAGTTCCAGTAATCACGATACTGATAATATCCACAATTTTTGTTCCTCCACTTGATTTGTCGTCACCAATTTGTTTCAATTTACTACCAACAAACAAATGAATCAAAATTTTGGGCGATGTAATCAATGTAGCCAAAAAATAGGTGAGTAATGGTAATTCTGGAATAGCAGCCAATGCACCATTTGACAACGAGTAAGGTAAAGGGCACAATCTGATCAAAATTAATAGAAATAACGAATTGCCTTCTCCTAAAATTTCTGCAAATGCTCTGAATGTGTCGTTGTGATTCATCAATTTAACAGCTTGATTATGAAGAACATAACGGTATACTATAAATGAACAAGTTGAACCCAAAACGGAGGCACTTGCTATCAATGGCCAACCTTGTGGGCACCCATATATCATCCCTGTTAAAAACGACAATGCAGAAAACCCAATCAATGGGGGGAACCCAACCATAAATACTAAGGCAAATATTATCAATGACCCATATTTCAAATTATGCCATTCGTCAGACAAATATATGAGGAATCGAATAATATGTATATGAAAAATAACCATCAACACCGATATGACACCAATCACAACAAGAGCACCACCCAATAGTATTTGCTTAATGGTTGATTGTTCCAAGTACCATGTTCGAGCTTGTTGAATAATGTCTGATACTGCGGCAAGTTTGGTAGTTAAGACATTTCTTAAGGTAGAAAAGGATGAGTCTTGATTATAATTGTACCGATACTCACGATCAGAAGATGTCGGGAGTTGTGGCATAGTTGGTTGGTGTAATTGTGGAGGGCGTGGCAATGTAAATTATTTAAATTAAAACAAGTTGCTACTTTAGATTAGACTTTATCAACAGCTTTCTTTTTCTACATATATATATTTTTTTTTTGACTTTCTCCTGCGGGTATTATTGACAAGAAGAGTAGACAAAAAATAAAAAGGACAACAACATTACGAGAGAGAGACATTGTAATCAGAAAAGTCGATTGTAAATCCCCAAATTAAACAATTAATTGTATTGAACTGAATGGAATTGAGCAGTTTTCTGGCCAGTTAATTATTAATCTGCGGTCGTCAACATTATTCAACTATTACAATCAAACACACGTATATCTTCTATCTATTTATACTTTTATGGGACCACCCAGCTCAACCTCGTCTGACTCACCATCCATAACCACTGCCACTACACCACCATCGTCATTGTGTGATTGGTGCTTATCTTTGGCTTGCAACACTTGTATCACTACAACAACACCAATACTGGCGATTGCGGTTGCAAGCAATGCCCAACAACCTTTTTTGAACTCAGGGGCTGTATCGGCACCATAAAACAATATTGACCACCAAGCATTAACTGCATTACTAAACATATTCATTGATGCTAAAACAATGGCCCGCTCTTGCAAATCATTAATACATACAATATTAGCCCAACTGAAGAAAACGGTTTGACCAGCAAACGAAACAGCACTCAAATATTGGGAAACAAAAACAGCAACTGTGTTGTTTGGCTTGGCAGCAAATACGGCTGCTGCAATAGTTGTGAATATTCCAATTATTATACCCATGTGCCAATGATGTCTCCCTTTGCCGAAAGCATGAATGTATAATGCCAGGATTATAGTGGCTACTACACCAACAGCATATTGCCCCATCGGATAATGGTTTCTTTGTTCGACACTGTAATTGTAGTACTTTAACCACAATGGCATGAGTGAGTTTGTCACAAATGATTCATTCTCACCACCCAACACCCAAAGAAAGGAAAACAAATACCAATGCCAATTTCTGAAAACTCGATTACAAATCGACACCCAATTCCAATCGCTATTAGCTTTATCTTTGGAGCTTAGTTTCTTTTCAAGTGCTAATTGATGTTCCTCATTCGTCATATAAAATGGTTTGGAAATTTGTGGTTCATCCGGGAAGCAGAAGAATCCAAAAATGACAATAGGGATGGTAATTAAAAAGTCTATGATAAATAACCACCTCCAGCCACGGATTCCATTATAGTCTTCCATGTTTTTATAAATTGCTGCTTGAAGTACTCCAGAAAACAACGACCCAAGCAATCCAGAACTCGTAAACACAGCAGTACGCATGGGTAATAATTCTTCGTCGTAATAAGTACCCAAAATCAAATGAGTACCAGCAAAAGTTACTGCCTCAAACATGGCTTCAAAGAATCTGATAACACAAAGTTGTTTGAATGAGTGAACTTTATACATGGATAATGTCAATACTGCCCAGCAAAACCCACAGATTGAGATCCAGTATCTTGGTCTAACTTTAAGCAAGATTAAATTATGGGGCACCATAGCAACAATGTACCCAACGTAAAAGCAAGTGTTAATGATGTTTAATTCATTACCCTTCATTTGTAAGTCTTCTTGCATCCCAGATACATAGGCGTTGGCCAAATTTGCCCGATCAAGATAATTTGCCCAATACAATAAACAAACGTAACTAAGAACAAAGGCATCAAGTTTGAATAAATAGCTTCTTTCAACTGGATTGTCTGGTGGTTGACCCCACACTATTCGACGCAATGTCCTTAATGGTTGCAATGCCTTGTTCATTATGAAATTTGGTTCTAAGTGTCTATTATTTATTCTAATTCTTCTATTCTTTTAAGGTCCGATAAAGTACTATTGCTGTCTCATGAAGTAGTAAAAAAAAAGTAGTAATAAAATTAGGCCGTAACAATTAAAATTTGAGTTCAAAGATTGTTGAGTTTATATATAGTCATCGACGAAAGTGAGATATTAGGTCTTCCCTTATCAGATGTTTGAGTGATAGTTAGATGAGATTAGAGAAAGAAATGAACGGAAGAATTTTTTTCTACATGTATCTCCACATCTCAGATTCCACATCGCTATACGCTCGTTTAGAAACCAGATCTTCACCAGCACAGAGATAGTTCAACAATTACATTCAACAGCTTCCTTTGATAATCTTATCTTTTTGAAATCTCTCCTGAAATAAGAAAAAAAGGATAAATTACCGACATGAATTCCCCAATTAGACATTAGCCGCATTTGATAAGTATAATAGTACATACAATAATATATCATTTTCTTTGTTTGTAAAGCTCCTTATAATTCGTTTATCTTTCAACATTGTATACAATTGATACCTTCATTTCCAGTAATAGATTCCGTGTCTCACCTTTTACCAACATCCGATCTCGTTTATTGTTCTACTGTAATAGTTCTTAATTTTTATGTCCCTGTGACTTGACATAATTTCAAGGAAACCCATATCCTTATTTGTTATCTTTATCTCAGAAGTTATCATTATTAGGTTGAAAAAAAATATGGATCGTCTTAATTTGATATTTCCTAGACCCGAAATATTGTCAGTCAGAATAAGCTCTCCAACTGGCATTACGAAAGGAGACTGGAAATTGGCATTTACGTTTTCATCTCTATACACATTTATTCTCATTTTCATGATCCTGTTAATGGGTCTTTTTGTTTGAGTAATTGTAAATTCATTTCAAATTCTATTTAATCGTACAAACTTTAATCAGTATAGTTAATTAACTCTGAAATGATCTTCATCATAGCAATTACTTTTTCCTCTTCGAATCTTCTTGCAACCAATTGTAAGGCAACGGCGCCACCGTGACTTTCTTCAGGATCATAGTCTTTCCAGACTTGGACATCAATTTCATTGTAATTTCCAGGAGCTTCATCACCAACATCCACAGTTTTATCGACCCTGGTCACCGGGAACACACCAACAGTATAATCAAGAGCATTAAATGGGGATGTGTAGCCAACATATGTGGGGAATTTCCCTAACGGATTCCCAGCAAATGGAGTTGCAGGCATGATAATAGCATCAATTGGCTTCCCATTGGTAGTAATATCAGCAGTGGAATTCCATCGTTTAAGATATTTATCAATCAAAACTGTTCTTTCACGTTGTAATTGCCATAACTGAGACACGGGAATATCTTTACTGGTTCCATAGTTTTCCATATATGGGAAAAACGGCTCATTTACCACAGTAGTTTCCTCCAAAACGTGGTGACCCCCATCACTAACGAAAAACTGACCAATGATTTCTGATAACCGAACATGATCTTGAGGATCCCATTCAATTAAATGATGACTATCTTTTTTCAATGCTTCAGTAACAATTTCCATTCCACGACGTATTGGAGGAGTTGGTCGAACAAACCCATCATCCATTAATATGGCAATATTCAATTTTGGAGATGCTTGTGACGAAGCACTGTTGCCATTGACTTTTTCTCTATCAATAGAGTCATTGCCAAACTCAACTTGTCGCCAAGGAATCTCGATACATTTAGCATCACTCAACCAGGGTTTAGCATCGATTATTGTCTTGCAGTAAAACTCTAAATCATCAAGGCTATTACTAATTGGACCATTTACACTATTGACTGACTCTAACCCTGGTAAACCTGAACGAGTCCCAAATGTAGGAAATCTACCGAATGAAGGTTTGATAGCATACAAGTTTTGGAAAGATGCCGGGATACGAATAGACCCACCAATATCCAGCCCAATACCAATTGGTGAACCTTTTAATTTAATTAATGCTGATTCACCACCCAGTGAACCTCCACAACTTAATAATCGATTCATTGGGTTAACGGTACTACCCCAAACATGATTTGTGGTTTCAGGCATCATCATGGCCACAGGGACATTTGTTTTCACATATAATATTGCACCTAATTGGCGGAGCATTTCTACTAATGTAGAATCATACTCAACTTGTTGTGGATTAAAACAAAAATTTACCATACCCAAAGTAGTACCATGGCCCTTAACATTGAAATTGTCTTTTAATGAAATAGGTAAACCGTGAAAGGGACCAGCAAGTTTACCGCCACCAGGTGAAACCAATTGATAGTGGTCTAACTCTTTTGCTCTCTTGATTGCTTCGTCAAAGAAAATTTCTGTCAAACAATTAGTCAATTGATGGGCAATTGAGGCACGATGACAAAATGCTAATGTGACTTCTAAAGATGTCCAAGTTTGTGATTTAATATTATTGACAATGTCAACTGCTTTTGATTCAGTTATACTTATTTCCTCTGGAGTTAAATGGTTTGTCTTTTTAATCCAGTTTAAAACATCAGTAACTTCATCATCGGGCAATTCGTGTTGTGGAATCAACCATTCAGGATTAAACTTATCGTCACGAATAGATTTTTTCTTAGCTGCAATATCTTTATAAACTGGGTGTTGGCGTGTTATAGTCATAATTGAAAGTAGTAGTCAGTGGTTTCAAAAAATAGTTAATATAAAGTTGATAGTTATTCAATTGAGGGATTTATATATAAAGATTTGATCCTTAGAGAGGGATTCTAAAACATTGTACTTAATGATACTTCAATAATCAAGAGTCTAACTTCAAGTTTCACTATGATTAAGGATTAAACAATACATTTGTGTACCATTTTACATTGTTTAAAAATGATAAAACACAGTATTAGTTAAAGATAACGGGGTTGCTAGGAAGATAATAGCGGAATTGATTCCCTCTCAAGTTCAATTAATAAAAAAAAAATATTCTCCCAATCGAGTAAAAGCTTATCTCGATTTTATCTTCGAGCAAAAAAAATTGTGGGGGTGCCTTTGTATACTCTCAACTCTCCCCCTACTTTGTCAACTAGTGTAACATACAATGGCATATGTTACCAAACTTTTGATAAAATAGATAACACTACTGTGGATAGAAGAGATAAAATAAGATATATGGTATAAAAAGCGGAGTGCTCTGTCCGATATCTACAGTACTCAAGAAGATTTTTGAATAGAGTTTCCTCTTTTGGATTTGATCTACAAATTGTGGATGATAACTTGACATTTAGTCAGATAAGTTTGCCAACAGAACCTTAAAAACAAAATTTGTAGAAGATACTACATGTCACAAGACTCGTAACCCAAAAGTTGGACTTGGAAGGGTACCACGTCGGGGCCGTAGCTTAGGTGTTCAATATATGAATCCCCCATAGCCACTTGATCAAGAGCTTGAGTCCCAGCATTTGCGCTGCCCATAGCCCCTAATCCGACCTTGCATTGGCACCAGTTGTAGTGGTAAAACCCACCTACGCACTGGCTTTAGCACAAGTATTGGCACCGGCACACTGTATTTGAGGTTGATGTCGGTCGCCCTCAACAGTGGCACTGGCACCTGCACAAGCACATGCACAACGCCTGCTTATAAGAGAGCGCTATATCAAAAGTTTTGCATCCAAGGACCACGTTGCATCTTCCTCGGATCTACTTCTCTCTCAATAGCGCTTTCCCCATCACCGTATCTCCTATCCCCGGGACATTATATCCTGTACAACTTACACACAAAATACATACTCCTACAGTAATTACCTATATAATTTTAATAGCGAGTAAACCAGAATGTCTAATATGTAGATGGTAAGACAACTATTGCAAGGATAACAATTCCATTATTGTTATTTCCATTTGGACCATCAGTAATATTTTTCTGGCTGTAAACTGGTTTTTCCATTTGTGTCGGCGTTAAAAAAACTTTTTTGGTTGCAAAAATTGATTTCCGTAGATAAAGGAGCAAAACAACACAGCAAACTAATAGGCACAATCAAATACAATTTATATTCTGGCAGCAGCAAACAATTTGGATAATAAACTTGGAAGAATACAGCATGGTTATCTTTAATTGGGATATATATCAGCGGCTATAGTATTTAGGAATCACTTGATATGTAAATGTTCATCAGCATCAATAAAGGAGAAGCAACATAGATTGAATTAAGGAATAAGTGATGAGAATAAATCCATGAAAGTGGAAATGAACTTGATAGTGAAGATGTTAATTGTTATAATAAGAAAAGAAGGAAAGAAAGAAGAAAAGTGAAAAGAAAAAGAAAAATTTTTTTGGTTGCTAAAGAATCTTTTAGGTTATTTATATAGTAAAGAAAATTATATAGGTATAGAACTAGTGAGTGTATGATTGTGTCAATTTATTATATGCTTATATTTGTACTGTAAAACTAGCCGCTGAGGTATTTGCGTTTGTGGACATTGAAATTTGACGCTAACTATACTGGCGGTTAACGTGGTTAAGAATGCAATTATACTATTGATTATAGTATTCAACAACATGCCCTAGATTTAGTACCTAAAACCTTCTTGTACCACTAGAACTGAAAACGAGATTTCTCGTTAACGAATAACTACCAAGATCCACATAATAAATGGCTTGAAGAGTCGAATAAATTTAAAGTAATCTTGACAGTTAAAATAAAAGCTCCTGTTTGTCATCAATTACACTCAGAAACTACTGTATAAGATGTAATGCATTCTACACGCCATTGTCAACTGGAATTAACTGTCCCTTGAAGACAATTGTGATACTTACTAAAAGATAATCATCCTACTAGTGTGAGTTCAGAAAATCCCGAGAAAAGACTATTTAACGTGCTCTGACCAAGCTGACACATATACTTCTGTTACATAGAATGTAAAGAGAGGTCAGTAGTGATAAGAAAAAGAGTGATTGCTAGAACTGTTTTTATTCAAGTATTTTAATTATCGTTGTTCCTGCTGAAATTGTTACACCATCATCCACTACTACAATACTCGCTCATATCAATATCAAGCTTTGTCACCTTTTACTGATTTGCTGATTATCTAAGCAATGGAGTCTTGCAAAGTAGGGTCTAGTAATATATAACAGCAATATCCAACAAATAAGAAAACAGGCTTATTGCACGTGACTTAAATTCTAGACTTAAAATTAGGTAAGATGAAGAACTTTCATTAGATCAACAAATCTGCATTTAAGGCGCGCGGTTAAAAAAAATTGGTCCTAACACCACCACCACCAACTGTTTACAAGAAAAAAGAAATTCCGACCTACCTAAAACAGATGAAACACGCCTAAAAAAAACTAAATCTACAAACCACATTCAGTTAAAATCTAAACAGCAAACGTGAAATGAGAGTTCGAATATCAGAATAAGTCAAAATATAAATAAGCCTGTAGGGAAAATCAAACCTGCCTTTGGAAAGCCACGTCGTGGTTATTATGATTGTTGGTCGTCCATTTAGGGGAGAAAATCTGTCAAATGGTAAGAGAAATACCAATCTGAAACACGAAACTCTGTCAAAAAAGAAAAGTGGTCATCCCAGCTAGGAAAACATAACAGCAATCACAATGGAAAAAAAAAAGGACACGATTATGTAAAGTAGAGTGAAAAGTGGGAAACAGAGGTTATGCAAGGTGATTTAAACAGGATTTGCTACAATATTTCGTTTGTTCTTTCCTTTCTTCACTTTTACATTTGATTGTTGATTTTCAATTCACGTTATTTTTTTGTTCTTTACTTTTAGCACCACTTACTTGAGGCGGGATACGGGACAAATTATTAAGAAGAGTAAGATGATCAAGTGAAAAAAAAAAGCCTGGCAGGTGGACAAGCCACTTGGTGTAGAGTTAATGGAACTCTATGGGTCTAGAACAGCAAATAATCTCCATACATAATGTTATAGTTGTAAGGGGAAGTGAAAGGTACACGGAACACACTAGTAACAAAACTAAAGCCTATTGTTGAAAATCCGCGATAACTTGCTTCTTCAATGTTTGGCGGTAGTCGCTATGGTGATAGTGGTGGTGGCTGTAGTGGCTGAGTGAATCAATAAAGAAGAAGGAAGTCGTGTCAATAGAGAAGAAGAAGCACAGGTAGAAAAACAAGCAAACAAACTGGAAACAGAATTTAAAATCGTGATTGTGGCATTTCTTTTGTTTTGTGGTCTTTGATTTTGTGCTATGGAAACGGGTAAACAAAAAAAACTTTTAATAATCGGCTATTATAGAAATTAAAATTCTATTGTTCAAACACCATTGTTGTTGTTAGGAGAGGTTTCGGATTTTTCAACCTAAGGGTGTCTAACAAAAAGTGCAATTGTAGTACGAACAGTAATTACAATCGTGGTGGTGATAGTAACACTGTAGACTCACTGATCTAACAGCCACGGCACCATGGTAGTAACCCAAGCGTAATTAGATATATGGTGTTGTTTTTTAGTTCTGAAATTGCATAAAAATACATGTGGATCCGGTGGTAGTAAACAACTAGAAAGTAGTTCACCACCACCAGTATGGGAGGAAACACAGAGATAAATGATGTGAGCTTATATTTGACCGTTTTTATAAATACGAGAGCCAATTGAAATCTAATTGTAGCTAGAAAACGCAAACAACTTGGTATATAAAATGTTTCTTTATTACGTGAATCATTATGTACGTATATAGTTATTATGGAAAATGAATTAAATATGGAAAGAATAGAAAAAGAAAAAGTATAGAAAAGAATAAACCCTTTATTGAAAATGAAGAATATATGGAAACGAGTGATGAAGAAAGGAAGTAGAGGTAAGTCGATGATGATGTCTATAACAATGTTGAACTAATGCAATAATGTAGGTTCTCTCAATTATTGACCACTTTCAAAGATCCAGGATTTCGAGCAATCATATCAGGTAATGATCCATTACTCAATCTTCGTCTACCAAATTCTGGATTCGGCGAATCTGTATGCAAAAGTCCGTTATTAGCATTGTTATTGTTGTTATTGATATTGGGGCTGGTGGTGGTATTGTTGTTATTGTTGGTGTTGTTATAATCATAGAATGCAAGTTCGGTATCAGTTTGAGATCCAAATGAGTGATTACCATCACCACTGGTTCCACTAGAACTTATTTTATGATTGTGTCCATAACCACCTGATCCGGTGACAGTTCCATTTGATATAATTTGTTGTCGTGGGGTTTGTTGTTGAGATGTATCAAAATTATTATAGCCACCAGCAATTAAAAATGGATTAGGATCCAACATTGCTGCTCCTCCACCGCCACCAGCGCCGCCACCACCTATCGTTGAATATGGATGTTGTTCCATTTCTTGTTTAGGTCCAGAAAGTGTGAATTGATCATCAACGTCGTCATCGTATTCATCTTGCTTCTTTCTTCTATACCAGCAGAACAAAAACACTAATCCTGCAACTAATGCTGTTCCTGCCACTGACCCAACTACAGCTCCTGCTATTGTGCCTCCTGAAACCGACGATTTGGATTGGTTTTTCCCTTTATCGTTACTTCCAGTTTCTGATGAAGATGAAGATGTAGATGTAGATGGTGGTGTTGTGCTTGAACTTGAACTTGAACTTGAGGAAAAAGATGTAGACGGATTCGAACTTGGGGTTGCTACTATTGTTTTGTAAACAACACTAGGAGTACCATTTTGTACTGATGTGGAAACTACTGTAGTGGTTCGAGGTTGAGTGGTTGTACGTGATGATGAAGTTGTTTCTTGTTTTTCTGTTGTTTCTGGTTGTTCGGTAGACTCTGGTTCTGCTGTAGTCTGTTCGGTTGTTGTTGCTTGAATGGTGGTGGTAGATGGTTGTTCCGTTGATGTTGAAGATGAAGAGGTAGATGAACTTGATGATGATGTAGATTTTGATGATGATGTTGAACTTGTTGATGTTGATGACGTTGAACTTGACTGTGCCTGGGAATCAGCGTCGGCATTAATGTACACCATGTAGGCAGAACTTCCACCACAAGTGTCCAGGGGCCAACCTGAACATTTGATATTACATCCATTACTTTGAGAAGTAGGATCAACATCACCACAATAACATTCGTTACCATTCTTTAATGCTGCCACTCTATACCCAGCACATTGTTGTTCACAGTATCCCGAACTTTGGTACATGTAACTTCCTTTTGATTCGGCCACACTTATCGAAGAGTAACATCCCAATTTACTCCAACTGTCAGCATATACTGGTAGTAGTAACGACAAAAACATTAACAACATTATTATTTTTTGTTGATGTTTTATAAAAGTTGTCTAGGGGGGGGTATCCTTAATTATTATGACTTGAAGTCTATTTATTCTTGTCTTGATTCTATATTGATTTAAATGAAGGGAAGTTAAGTTGTTCTTTGATTTCAATGAATGACTATGACTATGAATATGAATATGAATATGACCAAGGGAAGGTAAAGTTAAAATGAAAATAAAAATAAAAAGGAAACTTTTTGTTTAAAAAAAAAACAATGTTGAAAATCAACAACGACAACGAAACTAAAAAAAAAAAATTCAACAAGGGGAACAAAAAGGAAATGATGATTAGAAGAATATCAAAGTAAAAGTACAGAAGCAAACAAAAAATTAAAAAAGAAAGAAAAACAGAAAATTTTTTCCTCTAATTCTTCTTTCTCTTTGGTGATTTTGATTAATGGATGGAATTCCAAATTTGTTTTGAAAATGGGAGGGATTTCGTGATTTTGAGCTATGTCTTTTTCTTTTTTGGAGGGTATTGGAATAAAAAAAAAGAGAGAAGTGGTGATGTAGAAGATGTAATAGTTGGTTGGTTAGTTAGTTGGAATATGCAATTTTTTTGAAATTGTTTCTGTGTGTGTTGGTGTGGGTGTGGATTGTTGGTGATTTAAAATTGAAATTGCTAAATTAGTTTTAATCTCTGCCTGATTGAGAAAGAATGAGAAACAAAAAGAGAAAAAAAAGAAATTTTAATTTCAGGTTTTTGTTCTATTTTTAAATTTCCCTCACTCTCCCTCTCTTAATAATAAACAATTCAATTTATTATTTATTCAATTGATTTCGTTTGAGAACACAAAATAAAATTCTTCAAGTTTGTTGTTTGTTGTTTATTATTATTATATCACAAAACCTCTCTCTTTCTTTCTTTGTTTTGATTTGTTTATCATTTTTATATAATTAGACAAACTTCCGTTCCTTCCCTTCCATTTCCCTTCCCTTTGTTCTTCCTCTTCCTTATTCTTTCTTTCCCGAGTCCCTTTTTTTATCGCCCGTTTTTTTTTACTTTCGTCCTGTCCTGTCCACCCCGCCTCTTTTACGTCGACTTCTTGGTCTTATATTTTGTTCGATTTCTACACTACAATTCACCACTTTCCGTCCAGAGATTCTTGTTCACCGCTTTAATTTTTTTAATTGTCTCCATTGCTCTTTGTGTTTGATTAGTAATTACTAGCCCACCCGCCTTGAACATTAACTTCTTATCATTGATAAAACAAGGCTCATATATATTGTATATTCAACTGCTGTTCACTAAGCTATAACTGTTGGTTGACAAGTCACCACTAACCACATATCAAGACTAAACAATAAGCCAACCAATAATTAGACTAAATCTAAAGATCTAACAATTGTGTTTTAAAATATTTTCAAAGTATTGTGATGATAAGAGTCAATTATCATCATCATTATCTATTATGATGATTACCCTGATTTCTTGGTATGTGTGTACACTGATTGTATTATTAGTGGTTGGCTATTGTAACAAGCTTTTTACAGGGTTGTAGTTGTTAATTGTTACAACCTATACTTTTACAGATATTATATTTTCTCCATTTAATGACCCCAGTACTTTGGGTAATTCAAGAGATCAAATTGTAAACAAAAAATATGACACCGAAAAGTAAGAAAAAAAAAGCCAATTTGTGAACTAAATAGAGAGGGAAGATATTTTTTTTGGCTACCGTGAATTTTCATTTTGTGGAGTGGTTTTTCTTTTGGTTGTCGATGCGAGTTTGGTGTTTGATATCTCGTGATAATGATGGAAAGTCAAAAGCTAATCTCCTTAAGCAAACGCATGTATCGTCACACATACATATGTATGTCTATTTTTTAGTAGTTGTTTTGATTTTGGCGTGGAGTGGAGTGGTAGTGGAAAATCTATAGATCTGGCATTACAAATATCTGGCAACATTCCAAGATCAAATTGCGGACGTTGAAACTAAGCTTCAACTGAATATTGCAACCAAATGTTGGATATATGTACCATTAGTGGCTGTGATTGTGACGATGAAAGTGTTCCCTAGCTGGCGGGGTTGGATAACAATATCGCTTGGCAAGTGTCGTTTCCAAGACAAAAAAAAACGAAATGAGCCCATACTCGTCAATATCTAAAACATTTGTGTAGCAACTTCAAACAAGTATATCCCATATACAACTTCTAGTGTGTTATACTTAACCATTTGAAACAGGTTTCCATTGACAAAATACAATAAGAGGTTGGCTTAACAGTAGCTTTGCTCGACTTCGGCAATTCTTGTCTCAGATACATCATTGAGCCGACTTCGGTCATTTGTTGTTGCATTAACTTACTTCTTTGTCCTCCATTCCCCATTACTCCTTCCGATATCTTCTTCCAAATCTTGGCGAGTGTCTGCATTAATGAAGTGTTCTTTCTCTTTGGTCTACATCCCTCCTTTCAAAAAATGTCTTAGTGACATTTGGAACAATTCATTTGTTGCCTGATCAAGTGCAATTTATTTGTAAGCCACTTTTGAAGGGGGGGAATAATATTTTCTCATTTTTATTAGAATTATGAACCATAATTCTTCAATTGCCTGTTTTCAATTTTTCATGAATTTTTCGTTTAATTTGTTCAGTAAAAATTGTTTCCTCGTGGTTGCAAAAAAAATACACAACAGTAGAATCTCTTTATTAGAACACAATTGACTAAGACGTTAACAGATCATGACGATGAAGATCATCAGTAATAAGCCATTTATATATACTTATCAAATCAACAAAGCCAACATCACAATCTCTGCGTTGTTAAGAACAACAATTTATATCAATGTTGCAAATTGAAAATATAAAGCTCCAGCCAAAGCTTGACGGTTTACATGAACCCAAATAGCTCTAGATAACCAACTACATCTATTTTATTAACTTAACAGCTGATGGTGCCCTTCATATTCAAACTATTCTAAACACTGGCTTATGTACATGTAGGTAGTGTCCTGGCTCAAATATCTTTACCTTTTCTATTGAAACTCATTATTATAAAAATACTCATCACTGAAAAAAAATCTCCTTCAAAAAACTTTTCTCTTTTTCCTTTCTTTAATGTCATTTATAGAATGTAAAGGGAAAGTAGATTTGATATCTTCTTTATTTCTTATTGAGGAATGAAGTAAGGTAAATTTAAATTGAATTCTTTTATTGGACCCTTATGATTCTTAAATTAGAGTTAAAAAAAAGCCTATTTTCGCTAACCACGATCATATATATTATAAATTTCCGTAGATCGTTGTTTGATAGTAGTTGGGCTTACATTACATTTTCTATAAACTGTTTATTTAATCATACTGGAGTTGTTTGTATAGATTTAATGTGTAAGGAAGGGAATAATTGTCCGTTGTATGTTCAATCTGGTGTTGATTCGAATTTTACTTGGTGTATTGCGGATTGAGTTTCAACATACCAGGAATCTGAACAAAGGAAGACCTGATTTGGAATGTTTCCATCTTTATTCAACAGTCGTGCTTGCCATCTGTTGTCGTTGTAGTGATTACCAAGTGTAACGAATTTTGCACTCCCATTTGATCTCTCAAAATTTTTGAAAGACTACGAAAAAAGGACAGCCACCAAAAACTATAACAGCAAATTAACTCTCCATTGAAATCCTATTCACAAAACCCCAAACACATTTGTCAGTCATGTCCCTAACATCTATACATACAATAGAATCAATTCTTTCACAAATAAACAAAGATGTACAAGAATTAGATATTCCAAGTATATATCAACTTTCCACAACAACAACAACAGCCAATACCATACCTAAAACATCACCATATATCACACGATTCAAATTACTCCAAATCAAAAACTCATTAACTAATTTAAATGACCAATTTCATGCAAATTTCACCAGCAGTAATAATAAACATTATCATAATGTAAAACAAACACTAGATAAACTATACATCAATGAAATTGATGAAAAATTATATATTGTTGATAAATTAATCACTCAATATGATGATGCCAATTCACCAACCACATTAAATGGTGATGATCAACAACAGCAAAATCAACAAGGAGAACAAAATCTACAACGTGGTAATAGTGGAGTTATTACTAATGATGAAGAATTATCATCTTTACGTCAACGTTTATTATCATCATCTAAATTACATCAAATTAATCAAGACAACACGAGCGAAAGTGATTCTACCAAATTGAATGAATATCATGAATCAATTCAAGATGATATAGTTAATGAATTGAGTGAATTAACATCGACATTAAAATCTAAAGCTATTGAATTTAGTAATAAATTATTGAATCAAGATTCTGATATATTACAACAAACTCATGATAATTTATCAATTAATCGAACAATGTTTGATACTTTAAATAAAAATTTAAATGATTATTTACTTAATAAGACTGGTTGGAGTATAAGTATTTGGACATTATTGAAATTTGCCGTGGCTTTGATTGTTATATTTGTTGTTATGTTGTTATTTATAATTATTGTTCCTAGAATTCGATAAGCTTTAACAAATTTGAGGTTGTTTTATTTATTATTATAGTAAAATGATAAGTAAATAAATATATACAATGATAATAAGAAGTAAATATATAAATATAAATATATGTATATATGTATATCTCTAATGGATAAAAAGTTGATATATAAAAAAATAACAGAACAAAAAGAAGAAAAATAAAAACAACAAGAATGTATAATAATGGGAAAATGGATAATGAAATTTTATGACAATAATGATGAAAGCAAAAGAAATCCATACTAATAAAAGTTATGGATTGACCCAAGGGGGGGGACCCATTTGAAGTAAAATTAAATATGGATTAAATAAACAAAAAAAAAACAACAACAATACGACAATAAAAATTGGATTCCAAAAATGTTAGATGAAAAGAAGGAATAATAATATATGATGATTTCGAACGATAAATATAAAAAAAATAGTAATGATAGCAGTCATGATAATATGAATAAAAACATGAAGTAATGATATTATATGTGTGTAAACGAATAAAGAAACAACTCAATGCAAAAATGGGACTTATTAAAATGGTGTAGACTCCTTATAGAATTCTCCATCTTCGATAATTCCTAATGCTCCACCACCAATAGGTAAAGCTTCAGATTTTATATCGGTCGTTGATGAAGGTGATGCCAGTGAGATTTCTGCTTGTGGGGTCAGTAAAAATTGATTATTATTATCCTCGTCATGATCATTAGCAAATGCTGGTGGTACACCAGCAGAAGATTGGTTTTGTGCTGGTGAAGGAGATGAAGATGATAATGAAGTTGACAAAGGTAATTGATTTTGGAATTGACGAGGTAAATTACCACATCTATCTTTACCAAAATTGATTTTCAAATTTTTGTAATCTTCAAATGATTTAATTCCATCAATTGCCTTAATAGCATTAGCAATATTAATGAAATTAATGAATGCACAATTTTTCTCTTCTAAATAATTGATTTGTTCAATATCTCCAAATTTAGTGAAATCTTCTCTTAATTTAGCTGGGTTGAAATATTCAAAATCAACAATATTACCAATATAAATATTTCTTGAAGCTCCATTGGACACTGCCAACGATAAGGCATTGGATAATGGACCAGAATGTTTACCCCAACCAACTTTAATACGACGATTATGAATTGTTAATCCATGTAATTGACACATGGCGAAAAATTGGGCAGCAGCGATTGGATCAATAAATGTAATAAAACAAACGTGACGTTCCTTTAAAAATCGAACACTTTGTAATAATCCACCACGAACAACATTACAAATTTCTTCAATTGAAGAATCTTGATGTAAATTACCCAAATAAACTGTACGATTCCCCAAATTATTAGCTCCACCTGCTTGAGTAGCAATCTGTGCTGCAGCAGCTGATTGCTGTACTAATGCCAGAGAAATAAATTCTCGATCAGCAGCAGTAACAATATGTTCCATACCAGGAGCCAATCCTAAATATTGAGCAGCATTATGTTGTTGAGTTTTAGTAATAAATGCACAACGATCTTTACCATAATACACTTTAGGATATTTTTCTGATTGTAAATTATTAACACAACGAATAGCCGAGGCAATACTAAGAAAATGAACAAATGCAATACCCTTTTCTGGAATAGTTTTAATACATTCAATTGGACCATAAATACTCAAATCATTAATAATTTCTTCTTCAGATATATCCAGCGGAGATAAATTACCCAAATAAACATTTCTCGTGGCTCCATCATTAGTAACTGCTTGTAAAACTCCTGGTTGAATAGTGGTATTTTTCCCCCATCCAACACGAATATTATAACCTTTGATGTTGATCTTCTTTAAAATAAACTCACTATGCATCAATAAGGCAGCATTAGTATCCAAAAAACTGATAAAACAACAATTTTTCCCAGGAATAATTCGAACATTTTCAATTATTCCTGAACGAACATAATCAAGTAATTCATGAGGTTCAAGATCATTAGGTAAATTACCAAGATAAACTGTCCTTGAGTTACCAGCTTCTTGTCCAGGAGCACCAACAATACCAGGTAATCCTTGTTGTTGTTGGTGCTGTTGCTGTTGGTGCTGCTGTTGTTGCAGTTGATCATGTTGTGGGATCATTCCTACTCCAAAATCTGGCTGTTGAAATTCTGATTGATGGAATGGCTGTGGTTGCTGCTGTTGTTGTTGAAAAAGCTGTTGTTCATATTGTGGATAGCCACCAACGCCCCCATTACTAAAATCATTAAATTGAGACGGTGGTACAAAATTCATCCCATCAAACCCTTCACTACCCTGTTGTTGTTGTTGCTGCTGAAAAAGGTGTTCTGGTGCAAATTGACTATATTGAGGAATTTGTCCTGCCATTGGTATTTGCAGCTGTTGTGGCATGGGCTGAGAGTTTTGTTGTTGATACATTTGATATTGATTATGATCCATCATCATATCCTCATTAGGATCAGGCTGTTGCGACGGGTAAAAAGACATTTCAAGTGGTCAAGGTTCCAAAAATTTTCTCTTCTTTTTCTTGTCTTGAGAAATGACACTTTCCTCTTTCTTTCTTTTATTTATAGGTTATTGATCTTGGATATAAGTTACCACTTTTGTTATATCTTTTTTATTTTTTTTATTTTTCTATTCTTGTAGTTAATATTGAGTTTCTGTAAATGGAAATCTATAATTGAATGAGTGGTGATGGGTTATAATAATTGAAGAATGGGTGAAAAAAAAAAATGAATAGAAGAAGTGAAGTTGATTTGAAAAAAAAAAAATATTTTCTCTCTCTCTCTCAGTTCTTCATCTTCTTCATCTTCCATCTTTCTTTCTTCCATCTTATTAACCAACTCTCTCACTAATTATAAAATTTTTTTTCTGTCTCTTTTTTTTTTAATGTATGATTAAGCCCAAAGAACGATCTTCTTTTTTTCATTAATCAAAGAGATAAAAATAGTAACTTACTTTATTAGGTACAGGTACAAGTTGTAAATTTACGATGAACATCTACTACTACCACCTACCTATTAACTGATACACCAAAAACATTTTCAGTTCAAGGGTCAGTGTTTTCTATATCCCTCTACAGATCCCTAAAAATGTCGCAGCTTGATCTTATAAATACGACATCTTTTTTTATTTAGACATAGGAAAAACTATTTTGAATGCGGAATAAGGAACACGGAAAGCGGGCGACAAGATGAGATGTCCCAATCTATAAAAGGGAGGACACGGAAACATTGATCGGCAGTAAAAATAAATAAACTGACTAGCATATTGAAAGATATGCACCCTCAAATATACTCACATAGTATAAGATAAACCTAATCTCTTACACCGATATATCTTCTATTATTATTAATTTGACTTTTTTTTTCCCCATAGAAAAGAAGAATCATTTAAACTTATACTTTAGATCCAATTATGCATTTGCCACACACTCGCTCACCTCTTTGTTTTCAGGACATTTTTCGTACACATAATAAAAAAGGATAAAAAGTTAAACTAACTTCACCCAATTCAACACAATGCACAATATGAAGGAATAGATACCACATCCTAAAATTATAAGGATTATTATTGGTCAAAAAAGCGAAAATTGGAGTGTATAGACAGTCGTGCAGTGGATATGTATTTCTTAAACACGCTGTATTTGGCACTATTACACGACAGAGAATCAGTTCAAAGAATTCATTACACTTGTTAATGAATCGCACACAAAGAAGAGAAGTATATTTAGTAAAGAGAGTGCTGGAATTAGTTAAAAGGATCTAAGTGTGAGTGTGTGAGTGAAACAAATAATTGATTTACACACGCTCGAATACGTTGAATACTATTTAAGTAGAGAAAACCTAGAAGATTAGTTGAAATGGACCTCATGCAAGCTTAGACTGAGATCCAGGAATATACAAATACATACAATCCACATACATTTACACTCGAACGAAATAGAGGTTACCCGAAGGATTACACTCAGTCATTGTGTCCATTATTATACATACAACCAATAGAGTTTATTTACATTAATAAATCAACCACCAGAAACTGCGTGAGTATTCACATTGCACGTGAATCAGTACTGTACATATCATAGTCATTTAAATTATATAGTGCTACAATGTGACAGATTGCTTGTTTTTTTGATGGTTTCCGTTTCAAGAGTTTTTGCAGCAAAATGTAATTCGGAAAAAAAAACTAAAAAGAAACTCGAATGATAATTCAACATTCAATACTAATTGATGGAGCATATTAATGCTGTATTACCTGACTTTTAGCAATACTGTAGCTATAAACAACACCAAAAACATTATCGAAGAGAGAGCTATTATTTTAGATTTGTTTACCTTTAATTTTTATTCCTTGTTTCTTTTATTGAAACTAATCTAAATACAGCTTTTCCATTGTTTGAAGAATCCCCCGCAATGTTACATTTCGGTGATTTTTCTATAACCAGTACAGCTTAGATGTACTTCTTCAACTAAGTAATTTATATGGAAATGTCCACTAGCAGTTCAAACAGGGATATTTCCAGAATTTTAAAAAAGTATACTGCAATTACCACTACATTAAAGTTCACTCGCAATTTTAGACATATATAATGCATTTATATATTCATTCTAATAGATATTTGATCAAAAATTGTCGATTCTAAAAAAAACCCCAATAGAGACAAAAAAATACAGCACTTCCTTTGATTCATAAATGGCTTCAAAATATAAATAACCAATTTTAAAGAAAGGCAGCAAATCGATAATTAATCTAAAACCAAAGTTTTCTAATTAATAGCAACAATGTTAGACTCGGAAGTGTATTTAACTTGAGCCATGGAGATTTTCTTATCGTCCAAATCGTAGACAATGTAAGCTGATCTCATGAAGTTGTCACCAAGAATATTATCTTCACTTTCACGAACACGAATTTCACATTTTGGATAAGGTTCACCATTAGTGTAATATAATTGGTAAAGGAATTCCGAAGCAGGAACGGAAATCTTGAGGTTTCTATCGAATTGGAAATCAACGGTACCTGAAGTTTTACAATCAGCAACATAAGCTTCATTACCAGAAGAATCATAATGCACTTGACCACCTAAGGCATAGATAATGCTACGAGCAATATTTGGAGTGAAATAACTGATAGTAGTACCAGAATCTAAGAGGACACCAGCGTTGACATTAACATTTCGTCCCATAACATTGACAGATCTTAAACCGACACTTAATGTTCTGTCAGAAGTAATTGGTAATTCAACTAAAGAGCCACTGTACTTGGCCTTGTCAATACCACCAAAAATAATTTGCCCAGAAGAAGCTTCAGGAGAGTTAAGGAAGAGGGAATAAGCATTTTTAGCAATAATGCCTTGTTTTTTCAAACTAATAGGAAGATTGTCGTAAGGAGTTCTGGTAGCTTCGTTGGCTTGGAAACCAATACCTAAAATACCTTTATGAGCACTAGTAGACCAAACGTTAGCAAATAATTGATTTTTAACAGAAGCACCACCAATACCAACGGTATCTTGATACAAGTTACCTTTTGCGTAAGAACCATCAGCATATTTAATTTCAAAACGGGTATTCAAATTTTTGGAAGTGCTAGAAGCAGCTGGAGAATAAGAACCGTTATTCTTACAGAAGTCACCTCTGTCACCACGCCATTTTGGAATACAAATGGCTTTTGAGTCTGGAATCCACAAATCAGAAGACCCAGTGTCAACAATAACGCTAAGCTTTTGGTTATTGGAACCAACAGTAATATCAGCAGAATAAGTAATAATTTCATTGTCCAATTTAACTGCAACAGGTCCTCTTTTGTCCACACCATCATTTCTACCAGTATCATCGACGGGAATTTTTGTGGGATCAAGATCTAAAAATAAAGGTGATCTTTTAGATTCGACAGTTGGATCATCTGGATCAACAAGGGATCTTTTGACATTAAAGTCTAAGGTAACAAACCCTGGAGATCTTTTAACTGGAGCAGCATCAATTAATAAAGCGAAAGCAAGAACACTCAAGATATTTTTCAACAACATTGTTGGTTGAGCTTAACTTTAGATTAGTTATAAAGGAGTGAATGATAGTCGGTAATAAAGGAATGAATGATAGTCGGTAATAAAGGAATGAATGACTATTTGAATGAATGAATGATTGATTGATTGTTGGTGAAGAGAATTAAAACGTTTGAAGAAAATTGTAGGATCCATAGGCATCTTTATATAGTTTTTGAATTCCCATAAATCATATTCGAGCTTACCATTTGAATGTATGATATTTCAATATATCGTCAAGAATTCCAACTAATGGTTGCAAGAAACAGTGTTACTCTTCAATAAAAACGACCTGAGTTCACCCGATAAAACGTGATATCGATTTTTTTTCTTGCCATTATTATTTTTTGCATACCTTGGTGTCTTAAAATTGTTGATGATGGTTATGTGATGCTAAGCATTGAGCTTTTTGAGGCAGATTTGTGTCAGGAACCGTTTTTTCTTTCTACATACTGCCCTAATCTTTAAATACCAAACTAAAAAAAGGGGATACCATTTAATATCCAATATCTTATTAATTTGATTAATATCTTTTTGGTGAAAATAATGTATATTAACTCCAATGTTGTGAGCCAGACTTTTTTGCAACTCATTAAATGGACCAAATAAAGAAAGGCGTGAAAACGTTTATCAGATTGAATTGCAGCATCAAATTAAAAGCAACAAATCAAAATGGCAAAATACACGACAAAAATTTGTTTCAAAACCGGTGTTGCTCCTAACCATTTATAGTGACAAGGCAAACGGAATTTATCAACATGCATGCAATTTGATAATGTTTCAATGTCAAATTAATGCGGGCAATCAATGGAATGACTCTCTTAAAATTACCCATTCTGTTGAAACCGGCACCGGCACTATGTAAAGTACTACAATATGTAGTATTTCAACCATTATTGCATCGTCTAATCTCAAACAATATATTTTTTAAAAAGTTAAGGGGTTTTTGTATATTGTATATACTAGGATGGCAGTTGAGCCGGGTGATGCCAAGCGAATGAGACATTGTTTTGAAATTGAATTTAACGTGGTATAGTTGTATTGTTTTCCGCACAACGGTGATACATTCTAACACCTCCCGAGAATCAGTTGTATACATACATCAATGCACCAATCAGCCTCTAAGTTG
>OBUW01000084.1_pt1 | contig 72771 bp, 63 predicted proteins | sample 1475761 | NCBI WGS metagenome assembly OBUW01 (sample SAMEA2579908, study PRJEB22360) | human gut metagenome | biome: human gut; feature: human-associated habitat; material: faeces | place: Denmark | collected 2008/2010
CATGTATTCCTATTTTAAAGTACACATTAGCTGTGGCTAATGCGTAAGAACCACTTCATATTCAATGATTAGTGGTTCTTTATTATTTCTGTCCCTCTCCCTTCTTTATCACTTCATTTTCCCTATAATTCCGTATGCCATATCTCTTATGAAGGCACTATGATTGTGTTGTGCCTCTGCTTTTAATTCTTCTTTGAATGTTTCTATTGAAAAGGTCTCATCCACAATATGATGTGCCTCCATTCTAGGTAACATAATACCAACAAGCCATTCTAAATCATTGTTGTCGGATGTATGAATGACCGCTTCCGCAAAGTAATCAATGTCTTTCATACCTATTTCGTTCAACAAATTGTATAGTTTTTGACCGATATGAATATCGCCACCTTCTTGTGCTACAGTTTGCCATATCCATTGTATCGCTGTTTGATGTAATGGTAGTTCATCTGCACCCGTACCGCCATTAATAGCATCACTTTCCTGAAAGCAGAATATACCTTCTGGTTTTAAAAAGTCCTTTAATATACGTAACGCTTGTACCACATCTGGCAAATACATGAGTACCCTTCTACCAATGATGACATCGAATTGGCCTAATGTTTCTGGCAATTGATAAATATCATGTTGTTGATAAGACACATGATTATATTGATTATTTTCAACTGCTTTTTCCAACAGTGTTTGATTCATATCAATACCAATCACTTCACCTTGTGATCCAACACGTTCAGCTACTAATTGAGTGACTTCCCCAGTCGCACATCCAATATCTAATATGCGCATGCCTGGTTTAATATTTGCTCTATCTAGCAACTTGATGATAACCTCATTACGTTCATTCATCCATCTCTCTCCCTTTTTAAAAATCCCGTTTTCCTATAACCGTAGCGACTTTTATATAATTTAATAATTAAATTGATTTGAAATTTGAGTACTAACCATATATAATATGATATTAATATAACTACATGATTAGAAAGGATAAACATCATGATCAACACCCGCTTACTCTATGTCACTTCAATTATTTTAACAGTATTGAATCTTTTTATCGTTTATACGACCTTTTTCACGAACTTGTTTAACAATTCTACATTCTCTTTCTGGTATTGGCCAGGCGCTATTCTCATATTCATTACTATAATTATCCAATTAACCTTACTTTCAAAATGTAAACAAAAATTAGTCACCAGTTTATTAGGCGTTTTAAATATCATCTTACTCATCCTATTTTCTACGCCACTCTTATTATCATAATATAAAAGGAGTAGCCTCTGATCATTCGTGCATCACGCAATCACCAGCTACTCCTATACATCTTTATTTATACTTCATTTAAATATGATGTTAATAATTCAATATAATAATCAACAAATTGATGATATGTTTCTTTATTTACATGTTCATTGACTTGATGTGGTACGGTACCTGGAACAAACATTAAGAATGAGAAATGTTCATCTTTATCACGTAGTAAATTAGATGCGTCAGTCACACCAACTGTTGGTGTTGCAACGACATCCCTCTTGAAAATATGAGCTGCCACTTGTTGACCTAGCGCGATTAAACGATTTTCCCCTGTTGTAAGCACTGGATCTAAGTCTAGGTACATGTCTTCTTCCAGTTGACCGCCTTCGTTATTAATCTGTTCAATATGCTTTTTAAATAAAGCTTTCACCTGATCATTATTAAACTCTGGAACGGTACGAATGTTATAGTCTGTTGTTGCCATATCAGGTACAGAATTGACTTGGTTACCACCTTGAATAATTGTATGGTTAATAACCAATCCATTAATGACGCGCTCGATTTCTTCTTCCTCAACTTTGTCGCCCACACGTCCTTTTATTCTCTCAATCACATGTTTGAAATCAAATTGTTCACACTGTAATTCTTTTCTAATGGCTTCGTATTCCTCATCAATATTTCGCACAAAATCTAGTAATGGCTTAATCGCATTTTGTCCGACCACAGGCATAGAACTGTGTGCTGCTTGTCCGCGAGATACAATTTGATAATCCATAGAACCTTTATGCGCATAGACAATATCTGATTCGGATGGTTCAGCAATGACTAATGCATCCACATCATCCATATAGCCTTCTTTATATAATTGTTCTGAACCTAGTTGTTGCATTTCTTCTCCAGCTGTCGCCATTAACTTGATAGTACCTTGTTTTAACGCGCCACTTTGATAGATTTCAATCATTGCAATGACTAGTGCAGCTAGGCCTGCTTTCATATCTGATGTGCCACGACCATATAAAAAGCCATCTTGCTCTGTTAATTCAAATGGTGGGAATTGCCAATTATTAAGATCGCCTTCTGATACCACGTCCATATGTCCTGAAATCGCCACGACTGGGTGACCTTCACCAATGGAAGCAATTAGGTTAGCACGATTGTCATGACCTTTAATTTCATCGATATCTGCTTTGATATCATGCTTTTCTAATAAATCTTTTAAATATCTTGCTACTTCTATTTCATTATCATTCACTGTTTTGATTTCTACGATATCTTTTAAAATTTGTAAGTGGTCCTCTTTTGTAAATACACTCATGTCAAATACTCCTTTATGATTTTATTATTTTCTAGAAGTTTTTGTCTTATCTTTGATGAATAAACATAGAATAAATGCAATCACAATCAAGATGGTTGTAAATATAAATGCCGCATCTACACCATGTACAGTAGCTGCACGCATCATTTCAGTTTTAGACTGACCTGTATGACTACCTGCTAAATCATTTTTAGATACAATGGAAAGAATCGTAATACTCACTGCGGTACCCATTGCCCCAGCGATAATACGTAATGAATTCATAATTGCTGTACCATGAGAAATTTCTTCCGATTGTAATGCATTCAGTCCTGCAGTATTCAATGGCATGATTAATAAACCGACTGAGAACATACGAATCGCATAAATAACGACTACATACCAAAATGGCGTATCTGTTGATAAAAATGTATGAAGAATCGTCATAATAATCAACAGTGTGAAGCCAGGTATCACTAGGACACGTAATCCGAAACGGTCAAATACCTTACCTGTATAAACAGAAATAAATGCATTAAACACAGCACCTGGTAAAATCACAAGCCCTGATAATACTGCTGATAGTCCTAAACCTGTTTGTACATACATAGGAATGAGTAATGCAGGACCAACGATACCAATAAATAGCAACATAGATGCTACTGCTGATAAGGTAAATGTCTTACTTCTAAAGACACGTAAATTTAACAATGGATGGTCAATTTTTAACTGACGGAATGTAAAGATGGCAATCACGATTACACCTAATATAAATGTAATGATTACAGCTGGTGACGTGATACCCAACGTACTGATACTACTAAACGCGAATAAAATGAGGCCGAAACCAAAGGTAGAATATACAACAGAAATCTTGTCTAAAGCAGTATCTTTTGGAGAACTATGGTTTTCAACGAAGAAGTAACCAATCACGAAGGCAATAATAGCAATCGTTGCGACGACGTAAAACGGCATTCTCCAACTAAACGCATCAATGAGCAAGCCCGTTAACGTTGGTCCAATCGCAGGTGCAGATTGTGCGACTATACCTGTTAGTCCCATCGCAAATCCACGTTTTTCTACTGGGAATAAGGTGAACACTGTAAATTGCATGAGCGGTAATAAAATACCTGCACCAATTGCTTGAATCACACGAGCCACCATTAAAATACTAAAGTTTGGGGAAAGTGCTGCCACTAAAGATCCAATTAAAAAGGCAGCCATAGAGAAAATATATAAACCTCGTGTAGAATATCTATCCATTAAAAATGCAGTAAGTGGAATCATGACACCGTTAACTAACATAAATCCTGTAATCAACCATTGTGCTGTCGTTTCAGGAATACCTAAACCTGAAATAATCGCTGGTAAGGCAGTATTTAAAATGGTTTGATTTAACATAGCTACGAATGCACTGATTAACATCACTACCACAATCGTATTTCGTTTTGCTATTGTCATTTCACTACTCGACACGACACCCTACTCCTTTCTTAAAATTGTCCACGAAAAACTGTATCATTTTTAGTTAGCTTAGCAAACCATTTTACTTAAAAGACGCTAAATTATTCCTAACTGTTGAAAATATTTGTGTGTGTTGAAATGAAATGTGTGAAATTGAACGATATACATGGGAGACAATGACTAAATCTAATCTTTTGACTCATTTTATCTATGGATATATTATGTCTATAGAAGTAAAAGGAGATAACTTTAAAACTTATATGTTCTAACACTTATTTGTACATTGTTTTACTTTTCTTTCTTCTTTTTATTACATTACACAATAAAAATAGACCAACAAAAATAAAGGAGGTCTTTATATGAATAATAAAAAATTAATAGCAACATTGTTATCAGTAGGTATAGGTGCACATCAATTAAATACTTATTTTAAAAATAAACATATTGACGGGGCAGGTAAATACGCATTAATAACAGGTGCTTCAAGTGGTTTAGGTGAAGCATTTAGTAAAACATTTGCACGACATCACTTTAATTTAGTATTAGTTGCAAGATCTGAAGATAAATTAAACCAATTGGCTCATCAACTAAAAGCACAATATGAAATTAATGTAATCGTCATTCCTGCAGATTTATCTAAAACTGAAGATATTTATCATTTATATGATAAATTATCCGAAAAAGGCATTGAAATAGAACAATTAGTTAATAACGCGGGATATGGAAAAAGTGGTAAGTTAGTGGATATCGGTACAGAACAATTAATTTCCAACCTTAAATTAAATATTACTAGTGTGACATTATTATCACGTTTATTCGGAAAAGATATGGTTGAACGAAACAGTGGGAAAATTTTAAATGTAGCATCTCTAGGGGCTATGACACCTGATCCTTATTTTAATGTTTACGGACCAAGTAGAGCTTATGTGATGAAATTAACCGAAACTATGTATGGCGAATTATTAGATACTAATGTTAATGTTAGTGTTTTATGCCCTGGGCCTTTAGATACCAATTGGGCTGCTAATGCCGGTAAATCTTCATCTGCCTTTGCAAGCAATCCACAAACTGTTGCTAACCATACATTCTATAAAATGCAAAATAATGAACTTGTGATTATACCAACACTATTACACAAAATAGAAAGACAGTTTTTAAATGTTGTTCCTAATAAAATGCTTGCTAAAATTATAGGTAATTGGCAACTACGCCTTATTAATAAATAAACTATAAGATGAGATATCCCCAATTATTAATTGGATATTTCTTATAAATTTACCTGTTCCAATTTAGGTAATCATAAAACGCTATAACAATGATTCGGAGTGGCTCTATTTGATATCCACTCCTCTTTTATGTACATTTACTTTCAAAAATAATAATGCCGATTATAGTCTTTAAACAGATAACCGTGTATACTTGTCATATTACATACAAAGGAGTATTTAACTATGAAGACGTTACTTATTAATGCACACCCTGATTTTAATAATGACAGTACTTATACTGCTCAAATGAAAGCTATGTTTTTAGAAAAATATAATGAAGCATTTCCTAATGGAGAGATTTCAGAACTAAACTTATATGAAGGTTTATTACCTCGTCTTGATAGCGAGCAATTGTTAAACGTGTGGAATAAACTTGGCGCGGGTACACCGTTATCTGAAGAAGAGCAACAAGTTGCTGACAAATCTACATTTTTAGTACAACAATTTAAAGCACATCATCGTATTGTGATTTTGACACCATTACACAACTTCAATATCACATCTCGTTTAAAAGATTACATCGATAATATTATGATTCCTAGAGAAACATTTAAATATACAGACGATGGCTCAGTTGGACTAATGACAGATGATTATAAAGCATTACTATTACAAGCAAGTGGTGGTATTTATACCAATGAAGATCGTTATACACCACTTGAATTTTCATACCATTATTTAAGAGAAATGTTCAAAGAAGTTATGGGCTTTGATGAATTCTACATTGCACGTGCACAAGGTACATCCATTTTACCTAAAGAAGATATTATCAAAGACGCAGCTAAAGATATCGATCAAGTCTTTGACGCATTTTATTCATAATATATCAATGACCATATAAATCAAGCGTAGTACTTAACAATCATGTTCTGTACTACGCTTATTTTTTAGACTGCCTTTACACTTCCCTGTAGTTAAAAGGCTACTGTACCTATTAACATTGCAATAAGTAACAATACAATAGCAAAGCCCCATACCCAGAAGAAGGCATATTTAATATATGTGCCCATATTGGCTTCGGCTAAACCAAGTGCAAGCCATACTGCTGGCGCAAATGGACTTACGAAAGTACCTATAATATTACCAATCACCATTGAATAAGCAGTAGACACTTGTGATACGCCAAATTCAGCGGCTGTTTGCTTAACAATAGGTAACAATGCGAAATAGTAAGCATCCGTACTTGTTAATAAATCAAGTGGTACACCAAAGATACCTACAATAATGTGAATATACGGTCCGACTGGTTGCGGAATAATATGAATGAAACTTGTAGAGATTGCTTTAAGCATACCCGTCTCATCGAGAATACCTAAGAACATCCCTGCTCCTACAATGACAACAGCCATCATTAATGCATTAGGTGCATGTGCTTTTAAGCGATCCATTTGTTCATCTACACTCTTATAGTTAATGATTAAAGCAATAGAAACACCTATCATAAATGCGAATTCTGGCGGAGCGATATTCGTTAACATTGCAACCATAACTAATAAAGTTAACAATGTATTAATCCACTTAATAGACCCATGCTCTCTGGCACGACCTCTTACTGGAAACTTAATATCTTGTTCATGTTCATAATGCGCAACAAGTTTATGTATATCAATATCTTGAGTTTGTTCAATTTCTCCCTTTGCGATCCCTTTTTGAATACGTTTCTTTTCTCTAAAACCTAAATACACTGCAAGTAACATAACGAGAATAAAACCAATTATTTGAATTGGTATTAAACCATACCATAATTCATTGACACTTTTAGCTTTTAAAACGGTTGCGACACGCGCCATTGGACCACCCCAAGGCACCATATTCATCACTGCTGCACTGAGCGCTAATAATAAAATGAGTAAATAGCGACTCATATTTAATGCTTTGTATAATGGTAATAAGGCAGGAATACATAATAAAAATGTCACCGCACCTGCGCCATCGAGTTGTGCAATCGTTCCAAGTAATGCCGTCATAATACAAACGATGACTACATTACCACGTGTCATTAGTAACAACCGCTTCACAAGTGGTTTAAACAGACCACTATCGTTCATAATACCAAAGAAAATAATCGCAAAAATGAACATAATGACAACGTTCATCACTTGCGCTAACCCTTTATCAAAGAACTTAACCAAATCGGCAACACTATAGCCTAAAATTAAAGCACCGATACATGGAATCAATGTCATACCCACAACCGGACTAATCTTCTTAGCAATTAGCAATCCTACAATTGAAATAATAATTGCTAAACCAACAATCGTTAACCACATACTATCCCCTTGCATGATTAACATCCCCCTTTAAATAATGAAACGACGATATTGCATTTGTTTACAAAATACTAAAATACCAAATCGTTTTAATTTTTAGAAAAATGTAAGCGCTTTAAAATATTTTATCATAACATGGTTTATGAGGAAATATGTAATTCGTATGGGAAATAGATATCAATCTTTAAATAATCAAATAAAAGCTTATCAAAAAAGCGCCAAATTCAATCATCTAAAACAGAACTTGGCGTTTTAATTTCTAACTAGAAATGTTTAACATCTCAGCGCTTTATATTTTATTTCATTAATATTAAACAAATTATGCTTGATATGTGTCATCAATAATTAGCACAGGTTTAATAGTTTGTCCGCTTTTTGAATCTTCAAATGCGTCAGCAATAGTATCTAAATTATAGAATTTAATTAATTTATCAATTGGGAAGTTACCTTGTTTGAAAAATGTAACGAGTTTTGGAATCATAATATGTGGATTTGAATCCCCTTCAATCACACCTTTTAATGTTTTACCTGGTACCATAATTTCTTCTGTTACATTAAATGTTAAATCTCTACTACCTACAGCAACTGTTGCACATTCGCCACTAACTGATAAGCTTCTAACACTTGATAACGTCACTTCTGGAACACCAGTTGTTTCTACCGCATATTTGACACCTTTACCAGTAATTTCTTTGATTTTATCTTCTGCTACTACATTTGTACTATTAATTGTATGTGTAGCACCAAGTTCTTTCGCTAGTTCCAATCTGCTATCATGAATATCCACTGCAATAATAGTAGTACAACCAACTAATCTAGCAGCCATAATAGCACTTAAACCAACGGCACCCGTACCGAATACTGCAATACTTGACCCTGCTTTTGGATTCAACGCGTTTAAGACTGTACCACTACCTGTCATAAAGCCACAACCTAATGGTCCAAGATATCTTAAATCAACATCGTTAGATACTTTAACTGCGTTTGTTTCTTTCACAACAGAATAATGTGCAAATGAAGATTGTCCAAAAAATTGAGCTATGTCTTCACCATCTTCATTATGAATAGGTGTTTCACCATCTTCATTTTTACCTAAGAAGTTTAACTCAGTCATATTTTCACATGCACCTGATTTACCTTCTAAACAATTATCGCAGTGTCCACAATATGAAAAGCCTAATACGACGTGGTCACCTTCTTTTAAAGTCTTTACATGTGCACCTACTTTTTCTACAATCCCTGCACCCTCGTGGCCAAGCACTACTGGTTTTGGTGTAGGCATTTCATTGTTTATTACTGTCGCATCAGTATGACATACGCCAGTTGCAATCACTTTAACTAAAACTTCGTCTTCTTGTATATCATTGAGTTCTATGTTTGTCTTTTCGAATGGGTTGTTATTGGTTGTTAAAATGGCTTCAGTTTTCATTAATATCATCTCCCAATTTATATTAAGAATATTTATCTTATACAATACCCTTTTCAACTCATAATGTAACGTAAAACTCAAAAAAATAATAATTATATTCAATTGTATTTGTTTAAATAATTGAAAAAAGGGAAGTACGTCTAGAAACTGGAGGTATAATCATGGACACTAGTAATTTAAATAAAAGTTATATTAACGGGAAATGGGTTGAAGGTAAAGAAAAAGCTTATCAAGTACTAAACCCTTTTGACAGTAGTGTATTAAGTGAATTTAATTTAGCAGATAAAACTCAAACTGAAGATGCAATTAAAGCTGCTCAACAATCTTATCAATCATGGGCTAAGCAACCTGAATTAAGAAAGCAAGTTTTATCTGATGCAAAAAAATATTTTGAAGATAATAAAGACGATATTATTGAGTTATTAGCTAAAGAATCAGGCTCTACATATGTTAAAGGACAAATTGAATTTGCATCTGTGATTAATTGCTTTGATGCTGCATTAACATTTGTAGATGAATTAGGTTATAAAGATTTATCAGAACCTACTGCTGATAAATTGAGTCGTTATTACAGAAAACCAAAAGGTGTTATTTCCTCTATATCTCCTTTCAACTTCCCAATGTTCTTATCTCTAAGAACAATTATCCCAGCACTTGCTTTAGGTAATGCTGTTATTCATAAAGGTGATGTGCAAACTGCATCTACTGGTGGAACATTATTAGCTAAAGCCTTTGCGTTTGCTGGTATTCCTAAAGGTGTATTTAACGTATTATTAACTAAATCAAGTATTATAGGTGATATGTTATTTGAACATCCAACAGTAAATTTTGTAAGTTTTACTGGTTCTACAAATGTTGGACAACATATTGGAGAAGTGGCTGGTAAACATTTAAAACAGACCGCTTTAGAATTAGGTGGAAATGGACCTTTTGTAGTTTTACATGATGCCAATGTAGATGATGCTGTTGATGCTGCAATATTTGGTAAATTTATTCATCAAGGTCAAATATGTATGATTATCAACCGTATGATTATTCATCAAGACTTGTATGATGAGTTCGTTGATAAATTTGTTAAACGTACTAAAGAATTAAAATATGGCAATCCATTAGATAAAGATACCGTTATAGGACCTGTAATTAGCTCACAACAATTAGATAAAATCAAGACAATTGTTCAAGATGCTAAAAATGCAGGTACTACAATCGCATTAGAGGGTCAACAGATAGGCAATGTTTTAACACCAACTGTTTTCAAAGATGTTGATAATCAAAGTGATTTAGCACAAACTGAAATCTTTGGTCCTGTCGCTACCATTATTAAAGCAACTTCAGATGACGATGCTATTGCAAAGGCTAATGATACTGAATATGGTTTGAGTTCAGCTATCTTCACATCTGATTTAGAACGTGGCGAACAAATTGCATCTCACCTTGAATTCGGTATGGTACATGTTAATGATCAAACTGTTGCTACTGATGAATATGCTCCATTTGGAGGTATTAAAAATTCAGGCATCGGTCGTTTTGGCACACCATTTATCATTGATGAATTTACTGAATTAAAATGGGTTACTGTTCAACAAAATAAACGTTCATATCCATTTTAATCTATAGATAAACCACCTATACGTGAGGTGATTTCTACAAGTCTTCTTTTGAAGTATGACTTGTAGATTACCCTACGCTTCTAGGTGGTTTTTCTGTCTCTTTTCTTAATTAAATTGAAAGTGCTACAGTATTAAACTATTTTTTTATTTATTTCACTTACTGATATTTACAAGAAACAATAATTATTTCTGAATCATGTACTTTATAAACTAACCTATGTTCAAAATTGATTCTTCTACTATAATATCCCTTAAAATTACCTTTCAAAGCTTCAGGTTTTCCTTCACCTTCGAGTGGGCCATTACGATTTATACATTTTATTAAATGGTTAATCTTTTTTAATAATTTTTTATCATGAATTTGCCAATATTTATAATCTTCAAATGCATCAGGTGTAAATAAAATATTTAATCTACTCATATGATTCTAAATCTACCTCTATTGTATTTCCACGCTCAACATCTTCTATAGATTTAGCCAAGTGTTGCGCATTAGCAGGGGATTGTTGGAGGTATAATGTCTCCATCATCGCATTGTAATCTGACTCCGAAATCAGTACAGCATTGCTATCATTAGTTGTTATAGTCACCGCATCTGAATCATTGTTAACTTTATCTATTAAACTTCTAAAATTTTTTCTAGCTATTGAGTACGATACTATTGCCATAATCTGTACCTCCTTTTAATAAATTGTACAAAAACCTGTACAATAAGTAAAGCGTATTGTTGCTCACCCCTACCTTTGTTTGATGGAACTTTAAGAAGTTGTAAAGAGAAATTTATATTACGTTCATAATCTTAATTTATGATGGGGGTGTCGTCGGATTTTCTGAAGTACGTTGTTAATCTGTCGGCATTTCATTTTAAATGTTGCTCATAATCCAGATTTAACAGATAGAGGTGCTAATAACATGAAAAACAGAAAGAATTCTTATAGTATTCGTAAGTTAAGTGTAGGTGCATCTTCAATCATCGTTGCATCTATGTTATTTGTCGGAGCGGAATCTGCACAAGCAGCAGAAACTGAATCACAAGATCAAACTACTGTACAAAATGTTAAAGAAACAACTGAATCATCTAACTCTAATCAAACGCAACAACAACCTTTAGAATCTACAAAAGCGAAAGATTCTGATACAAATAATACGAATGTTGAACGTCCTGAATTGAATTCGACACAAACATCAAATCAAGATACTGACAAAATGCAGGATACATCAACTAATCAAACAAACGAAAATTCTAAACATATTATTGATAAAACTAATGACGTTTCACATGAAACTACAAAGACAAATGATACAGATCAAACATCTCATCTTCAATTAACTCAAGACAAATCAGAACAATCTCCTGCAGTCGAATCAAATGAGAAATCAACTTCAAATGACAAATCAACTCCAACCAAACAAGAACCTAACAATACAAAGCAAGATATTGATGAAACATCTAAACCTAATGAAGATTCAAAACTTGTACCATCAAAGTCAGTTATAACTTCTAAAGCAGATAAACAAGAACAGTCTTCTAAAAAACCTGTTAAGGATAATGCTAAAAAAGATAAGCAAGTATCAAAAGATTCATCTTTAGAGAAGCAAGGTACACAAGAGATCCCGCAGACTGACTCGCATAAAGATGTCAATGTAACACCTTCAAAGTCATCATCAGAACAACAACTATCTACAACACAACACATTACAGCTAAAGATTCTAGTGCTTCACAAGAGGTGCCAGTTCATTCACTAGATTCATCTAAACAAGATCACACAACATCGACTGAGAGCCATATCAATTTAGATAACCTAGATAAACAAGCGACTAAAGATCGTACACCTACAGATAATGGCGATGATCAGTCTAAAGATGGTCTAAATACATTAACTAAAAATGCGGTAGCCATACATAACAACAAATCCAAAGCACAGGCTACTCAACCTACTAAAGATCAGACGAATAAGGTAGCGCCTCAACAACAATATAAAAATCATGACCCTATTATACTTGTACATGGATTTAATGGTTTTACAGCTGATAATGGACCTGGTTTAGGAGATAGTAATTATTGGGGTGGCGAACGTCTTAACATCACACAAGAAGCACGTGCAAAAGGTTATAACGTGAGTGAAGCTAGTGTAAGTGCATTAGGTAGTAATTATGATCGTGCGGTTGAATTGTACTACTATATCAAAGGTGGCACTGTAGATTATGGTGCGGCACATGCAGCTAAATATGGTCATGAACGTTATGGCAAGTCTTATGCAGGGGCCTATAGAGATTGGAAACCAGGCCAGAAAATTCATTTAATCGGCCATAGTATGGGTGGACAAACTGTTCGTTTATTAGAAGAAATGTTACGTAATGGAAATCCTGAAGAAATCGAATATCAAAAGCAACATGGTGGTGAGATTTCACCATTATATAAAGGTGGACAAGATAACATGATTTCTTCCATTACTACGTTAGCGTCACCTCATAACGGTACACACGCCTCTGATTTACTAGGTAATGAAGCGATTGTAAGACAAGCTGTTTATGATTTTGCGAAATCACAAGGTAATAAATTCTCTCGTGCCGATCTTGGTTTAACTCAATGGGGCTTAAAACAGAGACCTGATGAAACCTATATCGACTACGTGAAACGCGTTGAAAATAGTAGCTTATGGAAGACAAAAGATAATGGATTCTATGATTTAACAACTGAAGGTGCACAAGAGTTGAATAATCATACGTCACTCAATCCAAAAATAGTTTATAAAACATATACTGGCGAATCATCTGACCCAGATAAAAATGGTATCCATCATCGTAATAGTCATATGAATATTAAATATTTACCAACAACAAATGTGATTGGTAAATTAGACGATCAAGCTTGGCGAGAAAATGACGGCCTAGTATCAGTAGTTTCGGCACAACATCCATCTAATCAAAAATATGTAGATGCTACAGATCAAATTCAAAAAGGCGTATGGCAAGTCACACCTGTCCAACACGATTGGGACCATGGCGACTTTGTCGGAACACAAAAAGATGAAAACGGCATCTCAATCGAGCAATTCCAAGGCTTCTGGGATAACCTATTAAACGATGCTGTAAGAAACGAAAAAGTGACTGATCAATAAACATTTATAAAAATTAAGACCCCTTCTATATTTAAACAAATAGCCAATATAGAAGGGGTTATTATTCTATTTTAAAGATATATTTAATGATTTACTTTTAATCTTGAAACTATCTAAATGCTTTATCTAATGAACGGTTTCTCCTGGGACACCACCTTGGCCAACATCCCCAGCTGGACTACCATTAATCGTTTCTGGTTTACCATCTCCGTTATCATCCGTATAGTCATAAACCTCTATTTCAGGCATCGTTTCATCAGAATGTTCTTCCTTTTCATCGATTTTTCTTTCTGTTTTAGATTGAGTATCTGCTGTATTTGTTACAGGCTGTTGAGGTTGGCTTACTGGTTGATTAACAGTATTTTGATTATTTTGCATTGTATCTTCAGGTGTTTGTTTATTACTTTCTTTAGTTGTTTTCTTTTTAGATTCTTTATGTTCTGCTTTATGCACTTCTTTCTCTTTAGTTATGATATTTTTATAAGAAGAATATCCCCATAAACCAGTTGCCAAGATTATAATAACTAAGCATACACATGCTAAGATAGACAAAAATATTTTCATCGTTTCCCCCCGTTTATTTTAATTCTTCCAAAACCCTATTCATATTGTTGCAAACTATTACAGTACCTTCATATGGTGTAACTTTAAATGTCGCCGAACTAGCTATATTTCTCTATAAAAAAAATAGCTATACTATTCATTGATAAATTTTCATTGTTTTTCTTTATTTTCAATATATTCTTTCTGCAATACATTTACTTGAGTCAATCCAGATTTCATTAATATAAATATAAAAATCCATGCAATAACTATTAAAATAATTAATTTTAAGTTATAACTTCCTAAGAATGTGATTGGTGCATCCCAAATAAAATGTAAAACAACAGAGATAAAGAAGAAAAATAGAAATCGTTTATCAAGGATATTAGACCAAGTAAACTGACTAGTATTTTTCACAATAACCACTGCTGCTCCAATAATCGCTGCCCATACTAAATGACCACCTAAAGCAGACCATCCTCTTGAAATGATAATTTCAATCATTACATTAAGATCAACTGTTTGATCACTCATGAAACTAAGGTTCAATATATATCCTGCCGTTTCAAATACAGCAAAACCAGCACCAATAGAAGCACCTATTAATATACCATTCAAAATTTTATTGGTTCTTTGATAGTTAATAAATAAAACAACTATAATAGCTTTGCCTATTTCCTCAACTAATCCAATTAAAAATGCATCACCCGTTGTCATAATTCCATAAATTTCAAGATCATCACTAAAAGATACAAATTGATATAGCACAAGCGTGCTTATTAAAGAAAAGACCCCACCAACAAAGAACATTTTCAAGACTTCAAAAAAACTAATATTACGAAATGCATTGGATTCAAAGAAAAATATTACTCCAGAAATAGGAACGATTAGTGCTCCAATAAATATCATACCTGGAATACTATTTTCATTACCAAACATTTTTGCTAAAAACCACAAGCCAATAAAAGTAATTAATAGTGATATGAATACGCGTGAAAATACCCATGGTTTTCCCCATTCTTCTGAAACCTCTGTAATATGTGGTGTAGTACTTTGTGTACCAGCTATAAACACATCATCTGATTCATGCTTTGAATGAAACTTAAACACTTGGGAAAACATATCTCTCAAATTTAATTTAAGAATTTCATCATTTCCAGCTAATCTACCTATTGATTTTGTCGTATTATTGAATAGATTTTTAGCTTCCTCAGTAATATTGGTATTATTAGCAACTTCTCTTTCAATATGTTGATGACTATGATTATAGGTTTCATTAGATGAATATTGCATAGATTCATTTAATTTAAATCCACAATTAATACAGAATTTATCATTAGATTGGACGTTTTCATTACAATTAGGACATGTTAAATTATTATTTGTATCTACATTTTCCTTCATAATGGGCTTTTCCATAGTTAAATTGGTACCACAATGTTGACAAAATTTATCATTCTGACCTACTTCATTTGCACATGATGGACAAATCATTTAGTTGCGCTCCTTTTTATAAATTCAATTCTAATAAAAATATATTAACTTATTTTGTCACAACTTACTACATATTTTTTAAAGTTATGTATAAATATTTCTTATAATTCAAACTTTTTTATTTACAAATTAAAAAGGTTTACATGTTGATATATAAACCTTTTGCTATATGTTATAAAAACGATGTTGAAAGAAATTAAAAAGTGACTGTTCAATAGTGTGAGTTTTAGAAAGTCATCATATAAAACAAATGCCAATCCACCTATTATTAAAGGTGAATTGGCATTTTTACTATTGCGCGTTATCTATGCGTTACTTTCTTGGATAGCCTCATATAATTCTACAAATTTTTTACCTTCTTTACGTGACACGTAATCAAATATCCAATTTTCATTATTGTTTTCAGTTATTACTATTCTATACGGACTAAATGATAAACCAAATTTCAAACTCTTAATTTCATTAAAGTGAAATTCGTTTTTAATCTCTGAACCTTTCAGTAATCCATCTGCTTCAAAATAAATCATGTCTTTTAGTAAATATAGTGTCCCGGGAACGCCTTGAGATGTAAGTAATTTCATTGAAACTTGAACTTTATACACTGGGTGCTCTAAATTAATTTCCATCCTATCTCTCCTATCATTAATTTATTAACTATGCTTAATAATGTTCTGATCAGACTGAACTTTTAAATTATTTATGAATTCATTTTTATGATTATTTATTCCTTAATAAAACTATACCCTAAAATATATTTGAAATAGTCATTTTATATAGAAAAAAGGCAACTTCTATCTCATTCATAGAAATTGCCTTTGGCTTATATAAAGTTATTTAAAAATAAATACATCTGGTTTATAGAGTTTCAATATTTTCACAAATAGATAATTGAAAAAGGTAGCTGATATGATTGGTACGATGACATAAGTTATCGCAACCAGTAGCAAGCCACTACCCATACTAGTACCTAATAAGTTTAATGACTTAATTGGGCCTACTAATCCGATTAAACCAAACCCAGCCGAATCAGGTGTACCTTTAATATTAAGCAACCCGCCTACGAGTCCTGATACTGCAGCGGTACATGTAATTGGTAAAAATATAATAGGATGTCGAATGGTATTAGGCATCATTAATTTAACGGCACCGAGTAACACTGAAATCGGAACACCTACTTTGTTAACACGCCATGCCCCTAGTGCTAGCATAATAGCACTGGCAGAGACACCTACAGCGGCTGAACCTGCTGCGAGCCCTGAAATACCAATGGCAATACCAATTCCAATCGCAGATATTGGTGACACAATAAGAATAGAGAATATCACTGCTATTAGAATTGTCATAATGATAGGTTGTGTATTTGTTAAGCTATTAACAACACTACCAATGCCCACTGTTATCAATTTGGTATAAGGCAGTAATAATAATCCTAAGAGACCAGGAATACCACCGGCAACGATGGGTAAGATAATCATATTTAAACTGCCTGCACGATCTCCGATGATTAAAATAATACCTACTGCAATCGCTCCGGTAATCATGGTATTAATTAAATCTCCGATACCTGTAATGACCCATTGGTGATTTGTAATTGTCGTTGCACCAGAACCGACAAACGTTGCTGCACCAACCACAGCTGTTTGTAATTGTGTTAAATTAAACTGTATCGCAATTAAGACACCCGTTAATATGGGAATCGTATATTGAATGCCTTGAACTACAACTGCTATTTTTGAAAATATCTCATTATACTGACTTAAGTATTTACTCAAATCTCCTAAAATCGCGTTAGGAAGCATACCTACAACGATTGCTATCGCTAATCCATTTAATATATTAAATAAAAATGATCTGGGTGTAATCCATTGTTTTTCGCCCATAATTCAAATACCTCATAGTTTCTTTCTTTATTTTAAAGTACGTGACAACGAACCTTTTAATAAAAAAACACTCTCGTCGAACTCATACAGAAACGTATGAATTTATACGAAAGTGTTTTAAGTTATGATTATAATACCATGATTTTTTAGAATAGCAACAGTTATTTGATATGATTGTTTGAGCTATATAATGTATGTTGTTAAAAAGCCCCGTACTACAATATGAAAGCACCTATTACATAGACTATAAGTAAATCATATATGTTGAGTATCAACGTTCTTCGAATATGTTAAATAAATTTTTCAACTACTAAATTGGATTAAGTGTTTGAATTGAAATCCTGCATCATATCATCAATGACTTCCTTAACGCTTCGAATAGATTTAATAGAACTTATGCCAGTTCCTACTGATACATACCCATTCTCTGTATCTCTTTCAACCATGCCTAACCTCATATTTTTACCTGCACCCATATGTTTTGCCAGTGCTTCGTTAGTCGCTCCATTTTCGTCCATTTCTTTAAGTTCTCGTGCTAATTTACCTGGAAGTGAGCGATAATAGGCTGGCAGATTTCTAAACAATATTAAGTCTTCTGCCTCTGAATCTACAATATACTGTTTCACATTTTCAGCAGCTGGATTTTCTAAAGTAGGAATCAACGCACTACCTACATATACACCTTCAGCTCCTAAACTAAATGCTGCTCTAACACCTCTCACGTCACTCACACTGCCTGCAGCAATTACAGGGATATTAATTACATCGACAATCATTGGCACTATTGAAAAAGTACCAATGATATTTTCTGGTACAGACCCTCCTTCATCAAAACCAGTTGCCACAAACACATCAGCTCCTAATTTTTCAGCTGCAATTGCATTTTCAGTTGTCGGCGTATTAGGTCGAAATATAATTTTAATATCATTGGCTTTTAATTTATTAAATATATTCTCATCCAACAGGCCGTTAATTAACACTGCATGAATTTGCTCCTCTATCAGCATATCAATAATATAATCCGTAAATGTTAGATTTTCATTTACCATAATCGTTGATGCAAATGGTTTATCTGTTAATGCTTTTATCTTTTTAATTTCTTTTCGGATACGTTCAGTCGTTTCAATAGCTGATTGCGTGTTTCTCGCTTCACCAGAATTAGGTCCTAAAATACCTAATCCTCCCGCTTCACTTACTGCACTTATAAATTCTGGATTAGTTAATGAATTCATCGCGCCTTGGAGTAGCGGTTTTTCTATATTCAAAATACTAGTTACTCTATTTTGCATATTTATAGCCCTTTCTAACTTGATTTGATTTAAATTATATTAATACATCTAAAAAAGTTAGAGAAGTAGGAAATAAATATTGCCTTAGTACTAAAAATTGTACTTTTGTAGCTTATCGAATGTTTTAATAACGCGTCATTTTATTATCTATCACACAAATTTGTATGATCTAAATTAATCATTGCCATATTTAGCACCATATTCTTTCATCAACTCAATAATTGGAATGATATCTTTACCCATTTCAGTAAGTGAATATTCCACTTTGGGAGGAACTTCCGGATAGACCTCTCTATGAACAAGTCCATCATATTCAAGTTCGCGCAACTGTTTCGTTAATGACCCTTGAGAAATACCTGATAAAAATCGTTTAATATCACTATATCGTTGAGGTTCATCTGATAAATACCATAAAATAAAATGTTTCCATCGACCTTCAAGTAAATTTTGTGAAAAGCCTAAATGATAAAGGTCGCTTTTATTTTTTATAAAGAATTCATCAAATCCATATTTACATATTTTAGCCATTATATCTTATCCTTTTACAAAGGTACGAAATAATATACCTAGTATTTTAAAATTGCCTTCTTTTCAAAACATATTATCATACATATACTCATTAACATATTAACTAAACCTCAAAAAGGAGCGTGTCTATATGAAAAATGCAAGAGATAGAAAAATGAAAATCGTACTGCAAATGGTCTCAGGATACGGTGGAGAATTTAAATCATGGCGTATGCCAGGTGCCGTTGTGGATGCTTATACGAATATAGATAATTATGTTGAAAAAGCCAAAATTGCTGAAAGAGGTAAGATACATTCTTTATTCATAGCAGATACACCATCTCTTACAAATGATATAAGCATAAATTCTCCTATGCATTCATTAGATCCACTTTTACTTTTAACAGCTGTCGCTAGAGAAACGAAACACATTGGCTTAGTAGCTACTTACTCGACGACTTTTAATGAACCATATAATTTAGCACGTCATTTAAAAACATTAGATATCATGAGCAATGGTCGAGCAGGTTGGAATGCGGTTACCACATCTAACCCCACTACTGCATTAAATTTCGGTCAACACTTACCAAGTCGAAATGTCAGATATGATATGGCGCATGAACATATTAGTGCTGTTCAATCACTATGGGGAAGCTTTGGTAAAAATGCTTATAAACTTGATGCTACTTCTGGTCAGTTTATAGATACTAATGAATTAAATCTTGCAAATTATAATGGACAATATTATCAAACAAGAGGTCCTCTACCCATACCTCCATCCCCTCAATATCAACCTCCTATATTCCAAGCAGGTGGTGGTGAAAAAGGTATTGAACTTGCGGGTAGATTTGCATCAGGTGTATACGCAAATCCATTTACTAAAGAAGAAGCTCTTTTACAACGAACATTATTACGGGAAAGTGCAGAAGCACATGGTCGTAATCCAAATGATATTAAAATGTTCGCTGGATTTATGTTTTCAATTGGTAAGACCAAAGAAGAAGCACTAAATAGAAGACGAATGCTACTTGATTTTGCACCTAAAGAAACTGAACAACATGTAGCTTATTTGGGACAAATGGTTGGGTTATCTTTTAATATTAATACTATAGATATCAATCAGCCATTACCTGAAACATTGCTCAGTCAAGCTCGACCTTCCTTAATGGATCCACGTTCAAATAGAGCACTTGAATTGTTACAAAGTGGACTATCAATTAAAGATGTCTTGGCACATGGTGTGATCAATTATCACCCTGTAGTTGTTGGTACTCCAGAAATGATCGCAGATTTTCTAGAGGACTGGTATCTATCTGATGCTGCCGATGGATTTTCTATTGTTCCAGATAGCACTCATGATGGTGTAGAAGACTTTGTTGATAAGGTTATTCCTATTTTACAAGAAAGAGGCCTTTTCCATTTAGACTATGAAGGAGAAACTTTACGAGATGAACTTGATGTCTCTTATGAATACGGATTAAATCGTTAAAATTGATTAGATATAAAGGGAGTGGGACAGAAATAATATTTGATTAAAATTTATTTCGATGTCCCACCCCGGCAAGGTTGACTAGAAATGAAAAAGCTTGGTACAAGGGCATTTTCATTTCAGTCAACTACTGCCTAAATATGAATGTAACTTGAAATATATATTTATGTCCCAGCCTGTATTATGTTCTTTATTTATCATATTGGGTGTTATAGTAATTATTCGTTAAGGATATGATTTTTATCCTTAAACAAAAGGAAGATGCGTATAAAACGAAAAACAAGAAAGCGTATTTATCTTGCACTCATGGCTATAGATTTAATTACCGTACTTATAATTATAGGGTTCACTGATATGCCCTATAGCGGCAGACAATATTTCGGCTATGCTTTTACAATATTACTGACACTATATTGTTTAGTTCCAAATACGAAAGACAAACAAAATGACGATGATAATTAAATTTATTTAATACTACCTATGCCTTTAAGCGCTTCATGATATGGTAATGTTAATTCGTTACATGTCATAACTTTTCCTTCATCATTAAATGTAAACTCTGCATACACCTCTATGATGCCTTGGTTTCCGTTCTTTTTCTCTACTTCCACGTCATAACGTAGAAACACTGCATTTTGATCTTCATCAATGATCATTGTTTTAAAGTGACTGATTTTCAAAATTGAAACAACTTCTTTTAACTTTTTAAGATGTGCTTTAAATTCATCAAAATTAGTGGAAACATGATCTGTCGTTTGTACGTATGTGGGCGCAAAATAGTTATTTATTTTATCCAAATTCAAATCAATTAAGATGTCATTATAAAGTGATTTTATCGTAGTTTTTAAGTCTATTTTATCCATGATAAAAACTCCTTTAATCAATTATTATATAATTATAATTGAAATAATTTCATTTCAATTATAGTGTAACAATAAAATAAATAATATACATCTTTTATCTTAATAGTATCGCATATCGCTTAGTTCCATAAATAAAAAAGGGAACAGTGCGTTCACACGTGCTTCCCTCTTAAAGTTTAGTATTTGATTTTAATCAATCGTAAATTTTCGTAAACAGTACAGTGAAATCGTTAGTATAAATATACTTGCGACTAATAAGATTGTCTCAGTTGCATCACTATGTTCTACTATAATAATTCTGACAATCGCTGTAATACCGATATAAATAAAGTATTGTAACGAAAAATGATAATTGTGTTTGAAATATTGAATAATCAGTAGAATAAACTCAATATACATGAACGATACCAATAAATCTTCAATCACTTGGCTATATTTCAAGTCTTTATCTTGTAAAAATAAGTTTTGAAAGAAACCAAAACACTCGGTAAATAAAAATATAACAAGTGTTACCGCAATGAAACCAATGCAAATATTAACCGCTAATAACAACAATTTAGAAAACTGTTCACTTAACTTTTCAGGCGTAAATTTCTTCATCTTTTCTCCTTAATGAACCCTTCACTATTTAACTTATATAAAATAGTCAATTCATTTTAGCATAACTAGTGAACATTGTTTTACATTTAATTTTTCATTGTTGCCTTAATAAAAATTGATAGTTATTTAAAACACTATAAGTATCAATATTTTATAACTAATTCACCATTAGCTTCAGTCACTTCTATATTATCACCTTTTTGTAAAGTCCCGTTTATTATTTCATCTGACAAACGATCTTCTAATAGTTTAGAGATTCCTCTTTTTATAGGTCTAGCACCATTTTTAGGTTCATAACAAAGTTTAGCTATGAGTCTCATCGCACTACTGGAAAATTCGATATTATAACCCAAAGATTCAACCAATGTCTTTTCTTTTTCTAGTAACAAGTTGGTTATTTCAAAAATTTCTTGTTGATCGAGCGGTTTAAACGTAATAAATTCGTCAATTCGGTTTAAAAATTCAGGTCTAAAATAGTTATTTAAAGCATTTTTTATACTTTCATCTACTGTTACAAAATCTGTTTCGTCGTTATTTTGTTGATTCAACCCTATTACCTTTTTATGTCGAATATCACTTGTCCCTATGTTAGATGTTAATAAAATGATACACTCACTGAAATTAGCTACTTCTCCTAAAGAATTAGTTAACCTAGCATCATCAAACACCTGCAATAATATATCGAAAATTTTAGGATGCGCTTTTTCAACTTCATCAAATAATATAACTGCATTGGGATGCTCAAGAACAGTCTTAACTAAGTCTCCTTCTCTACCATATCCAACATATCCTGGTGGTGGGCCAATCAACTTTGATACCTCGTGGTCTTTTTGATATTCAGACATATCAAATCGTATGATGTTACTTTCATCTTTGTATAACGTCCTATTTAATATTTTAGCAGTTTCTGTTTTTCCAACCCCTGTAGTGCCTAACATCATAAAGACACCCACTGGATGATTGGGTTGTTTAAATCCTAATTTCTTGCGTATTACTGCATTCGCAATGGTATTAATTGCGTCATCTTGACCTATAATTTGAGATTTCATTACTGCTTTTAAAGAACGTAAACGGTTTAGCTCTATATCAGAGAATTGCTCATCACCTTTAAATTCAAGATCGTCAATACTTTCACCTAATTTTTGTTCGATTGCTTTTTTTATATGTTCTCTAGTCACATTAATTGAAAATATCATTTTTTTCGAACTAGTTATATTTCTTGCGTACTCTTTTTCAAGTTGTTTAATTTCTTTCCTAATTTCATCTATTTGTTGTTCATTAAATTCTATTGACTGTGCCTGTTTCAATGCTAATTTTAAATCATTCATTTTAAGTTCATAACTTGATTGCATATTAATAGATTGGGCTTGTTCAATTCTACAAATTGCACCAGCATTATCTAAAATAGTAAATGCTAAATCGGGCAACTGTTCTTTTTGAAAATATTTCTTTCCTAATTTTGCAGCTAATTCTATCGTTTCTTCTTCAAAGTTAACTTGATGAAAATTTTCATAAACTGAAATAGCTTCATTAATTATTTCAATTGTATCTTCAACAGTCGGTTCATTGACATTAACAATTTCGAAACGTCTAGTAAGTGCTGCATCTGATGAAATATAATTTTGCCATTCACTTGGTGTTGTTGCTCCGATAATACGAAAATCATTTCTAGCCATAGCTGGTTTTAAAATGTCAGTAATACCTTTATATTTACCTAACATATGAATTTCATCAACAAATAAAATAACGTTTTTTTCAATTTTCATTTCAGACATAAATCTTTGAATACCTCTGAACGTATCACCTTGAATAACCGATATGAGATCATTCATACTAAACTGCAATATCTTTTTATTGATTAAAGATGGTATTTCCTTATTAACAATTTTCAATGCTAAACCTTCTACAATGGCAGATTTACCTACACCACCTTTACCTATTAAAGCAACATTATTCTTATCTCGTCTCGATAGTGCGATTTCCAAATGATGAATTTCTTTTTCTCTATTAATCACCGGTAAAATTTCTTCACTACGTGCTTTATCCGTAATATCAATAGAGATATCTTCAAGTAATGAATAATTAGGATTATCTAATTTGTTCGTGATACGCTTTTGTTTAGCTATATCCATTTGTTGTTCTTTTTCATTTTTCCCATCATAAAATGAATTTGCTAAATACCCACGGTTTTGGAATCGATCAGTCAATTTATCTCCGTCATATACAAAATCAAATTTTAACATTAGCTTCATTAATATGTGATACGCATTACACTTTTCATCTTGCACCATTCCCATTAATATCCAATATGTATCTATACCGCCACTTGGATTATTTTGAAAGCGCATTTCTTCAGCAAATTCTATACTTTCTTTCACATTATTCGAAATGGGATAGTCATTCATATATTTAATAAATTGATCAGATGAAACTTCATCTATAAATTGCACAGGACTATTAATTATCTTCTCATTTAACAGTCTTTTTTTTCTATGTGTTTTCAATCCAAATTCATCTACATCATCGTTATCATTGCTATCCATCTGCCGTTTGTCTACAATATCAGCAAATTGAATTTCATCTCTAAGTTTCTTGCTTGTTATAGAAGAGCGACCTAGTGAATAGGTCGCTCCAGTATCTGCAGTAATTGTTAAAGCTAGAAGAACATCCTGTGACTCAATCACCTTACGTTCTTTTACTTCTACTAAACTAATTACTTTCTCAAATGCCTGTTTACACTGTTTAGTAAGTTGGTATTTCAATACATTATTAGTAGATGTCATAATCATACATACCCTCATTTAATTATTATTTTTAGAAATGATGTCGTCTAAATACGCTTCAAAGTCTTTTAAACTAATTTCTTCTCGTAATTGATCAACTATATTTTTAATCTCCTCTTTTTGACTCGATAGTAAATGTTCAGTTTTAAAATTAGAATTATTCTTTTTATCTTTAACAGGATAGACATTATTTTTGGAAATAGCACCACTAGTACCTAATTCAAATAATCGTGGTTCTATTTCTAAAAAATAATCGATATTTTTAGATTCACATACATCTATAAATAATCCTTCCCATTTAGCTCTACTTCTTAAAATAACAACAGCATCTCTATCTGCTAGTAATTTTTCAATAATGATTTTAGCACTTAGTTGACTACTCTTATATTTTTTACTAAAACCAATATCTCCCACTGTTGATGTTCTATAAGGTAATAATTCTATATTCGTTATTTTCATTTGAGATAAAGCCTTATCGAATGCTTGATCTATATCACTTACATATTGCTCAACTTGATTCATCTTTTCAAAAATTGATTGATAATGATTCATCCCCCTAACATATGCTGGTTCAGTTCCTTCAAATACATGCGCATAATATTGTCCAATATAATAAGCTACCAATTTAAATGTTTTTGATTTTCCACTTTTCAAATATAGATTAAACTCGTTCTTATTTTCTTTAAAAATTTTATATAGTTTTTTTAATTCTTGTGATATCACATTTTCTTTAGACAAAATGTGATCAAAATAAAAATTATGTAATTTAATATTATGATTAGCGTTTTCTTCAAATATTTCTTTTGATTCAAACTCAACTCCATGCACAGTATTTTTTTCGATTTCTATTTCTTTTTGGATATATTCGCCTACTGTTGAACATTGCTCAGAATGTTCAGCAGTCATATGAGTCCCTGGATTAAATAATCCAACTATAAATTTTGCATTGTCAATATCCCCTAATATATGATTAGGAATGCCCCAATTCGCTGCTTTAGATTCTTTATTTAATTTGTCTTTTTCATTAACCCATGTAAAAGTATCATCGGTTTTATCTGGATTTTCATATAATTCTTGATATCTTTTAGCCTTTTTTTTAATTTCATTTCTATCCCAAAATGTCTCAAATTCACTCCATAAATTTCCACTCATCTAAATCGCTCCATTTCTTCTTTTTGACTAAACGGACAAGGAAAGTCTCTCTCTTTATATATATTTACAATGGCCGTTTTTCTAATATTTAGTAAAACATTCCAAGCGGACAATAATTGTCTTTTTACAATTATATTTTATTTATAGGGGGGAATAGTTATGGAAAAAGAAAAACGCCTATTAAATTTCTTCTTTTTAATGATTAATGGGGAAAGAGTAAATCGTTCTGAATTAATTAAACAATCTATGATGACAGAGCGAACAATAAGAAGAGATGTTAACGTGATTAATCGTTTTTTTAAAGATCCTGAGTCTCCATGGCATGATTGCAACACAAAAATTAATTTGATAGGTAAAAATAACAATGCCTATTACCAAATAGAAAACAATTCATTTAGTTATGATAGTTATGCAACCTTAGGTTTACTACTAAGTATTAAAAGTTTAACGCCTAAACTACATAGAAATGTATATGATTTATTTAATCAACTTATTTCTTATGGTAAAGCCGAAGATGCTAAAACATTAAGAAGTGTTTTAAATCATTTCTCCATTAGAGATAAAGCTTATGATGGGATTTTTCCTGGTCAAGAGCTAATGATGCTTCAAAAAGCATTAACTAAAGAAAAAATGGTAGGATTTAAGCGAAAAGACGTAAATAAAAATTTTTTTGTTACACCACATTCATTAATGTATATGAATTATGATTATTGGTTAACTTATGAACTTGGCGATAAATTTTATGATGTTAAAGTTCGTAATTTAACTGATGTACATATTGATGAAAAATTTTCTAAGAAAAAATCTGAAGTGAATGAACTTGTAAAGGTGAGAGTGCATAAAGACATAAGTCATGAATTGAAGGAATTATACGATGTACAATTTAGTCGCCCTTTAAATGAAGAAGAAGCAAACTTGGTAGACAATGAAAATGAATGGCTTATTTTTGAAATTGCTTGTTCTAAATTAGATGCATACTACATCGCTTATCGAAAGGCACCACGAGCTCAAATACTTGCACCACAAACTTATGTTGATAGCTTTTTGGATAGAATGAAAGAGATATTTAGACAATATACTAATGATACTTAATTTTTTTGAAACAAATTTTTTACTAAATAAAAGGAGTATTAAAAATGGGAAGAATCATTAAAGTAGGTGATGGTTTTCTAAAAACTACACTTAGTAAGGCAATCATAAATGCACAATACGGTGACACAATACTAATTGAAAATATTAATATAAGTAAAGAAACTATGACATCCTTTGAAATTCCAAAGGGTATGAACATAAAAATAACAAGTGCTGATAACACAAACAAAACTTTGTACGGATTTAATTTTTTAATAAAAGGTAGTTTATCACTATCAAATGTTAATTTTAATAATGACAATAATACTGTCGTCTTTGCAATAGAAAACGGTTCTTTAATCCTTGAAAATATATATTTTCAACATTTCTATAATGTTTTTGAGAAAGGTCCTATTTATAATGAAAATGGGCATCTTTATATTAAAAATTCTATCACTTTTTGTCCACACTATTCTTTTAATGGAACTAATGTAATAGAAAATAGTACTATTTACGGAGGGACCCGTTCCTCTCAAAGTAAATGGCACATATCTAATTGTTTAATGTACAACAATTATTTAAGGTATCAATGGACAATAAAAGAAAAATCAGAAATGCATATTATAGATTCTAAAACTATAGCACACACTAATTTATGTCCTAAAGACGACACTTCTCCTATAATCTCAATTAATAGTAATTCTTTTTTATATTTAGATAATACTTATATGGATTTCAATGACCCTTCAGATTCAAAAAAAAATTATTAATTCAAGTAACAAATAATGGAATAGTGAAAACAAATAATTCTGAAGTAACTAAACTAGGTCTTGGTAGCGGAGCAACTCTTAAAGGAAATTCTCTAAAATCTTCAAGTATTGCAATTACAGATAACTCAACAATAAATATTGGCAAATTAACTTTGGATAATAAATTTAATGAAAGAATGTATTTTCGATTATACAATTCAAAGGGAGAAGTTCAAGAATTAAATTCTAATCTAAAGAATGTAGAACTTTATCTATTGAATTCTAATTTAGCAATTCATAATAATATACCCAATAATTTTAAAGTTTTTTTGCAAGACAAAAACTCATCAATAAAATCTTCCCTAGAAATCAACACTATAAACTTATTTGAAGACAAGAAAACTACAGAAAAACCAAAAAAGATTGTTATAAAAGAAAATTCAAATGAAACAGAGAAATCTGTTGAAGAAAAAGAGTCTAATCCAATAGAAAAATTAAATAATTTGATTGGTCTATCAAATGCTAAAAAGCAAGCAAAAGATTTTATTAATGTGCATGTTGTAAATGAAATTAAGAAGAAAAAGGGAATTAGAGTAGGAGATAATTCTTTACATAGCGTATATAAAGGTAATCCCGGAACCGGTAAAACAACAGTTGCTAGATTAATTGCTCAAATATTATCTCAGGAAAATGTAATTAAAAAAGATTTGCTTGTAGAAGTCACAAGACAAGATTTAGTTGCAGGTTTCGTAGGGCAAACAGCTATAAAAACAGAAAAAATTTTAAAATCTGCATTAGGCGGTGTTTTATTTATTGATGAAGCATATACGCTATATAGTAAATCTGAAAATGACTATGGTATTGAAGCTATTGAAACAATTTTAAAATTCATGGAAGATAACAGAGATAACATAATGATAATATTTGCTGGTTATCCTAAAGAAATGGATGAGCTTATGAGGATTAATCCAGGCTTAGAATCTCGCATAAAAAACGAAATTATATTTGATGATTATACGATCGCAGAATTATGTTTGATAGGAAAAACATTACTTACAGAATATGAATTTAATAAAGATGTTTATGAGGATAAACTTAAAGAAGTATTTAAAAAACAAAGAATTAATAGTAATGCAAGATTTGTAATAAATTTTAATGATGAAATTATAAAAAATCAATCTAATAGATTATTCGAGGAAGATGTAATTGAAACTGAATATAATATAATAAGAGATATCGATATAACTAGTATATAAACTAAAAATAGAGCAAAAACCTCATGTTTGCTCTATTTTTATTAATTGAAACTTAATACCTTAACTATTAATTTGCTACATGCTCAGCTATTTTTTGACGATACTTTTTCATAATAATTGGATGTATAAAAATTGAAATCCAAAATATCGGCTGAAGTATCCACGCTAAAATAAACTTAATAATAATGACTATTAAGAAACTAAAAAATGTTCTCTTAATATACGTTTCAATAGCATCACGTGACGTTCTTTTATTCCCTTTTATCTCCACTTTGATAGTTGGCATCGCTCGACGATTACCATCAAAAGCCATTTTAGCAATGGTGCCAAAATCTCTTCTAAATAGTACACTCTTCGCGAAGAAAAATCGTATTAAACCGTTTTCTTTCGTATCTAGTATATATGAACTTAACCACGCATAAGTATAACTTCCAAGTAAAAAGACTACTATATTCCATACCCAACTTATCCAAGTTGTTAGCTCATTTTGTGCCATAAATATAAATTTCACTAAATATACAACTGTGTATGGCGTATAAAAAAAGAAAATTGGCATTTTTGGGGTAGAAAAATAATTTTTTATCATATAAGTATTCAGTCCTTTATATTTTAATTAATCACATAAATATAACTATTCATTATCTTCTTTGACATATTTCGCATTTGGTTTATCATTTTTTACTGATTCTACTTTATCTCCTACTTTAGTAACCAACTTAGTCCCTGAACTTTCAGTGCTATCCATAAATGCAAAATTGGTATCATAAATTTTCTTAACGCCACCACCACTAAATGACATATAACTATCATGAACTGGTTTATAGTTAACACTTAACAAATCTAATACATCTTTTTTATTTTCTGCCCCACCACTTTGGAAGTGATCATAATAGCCATCGCCAAAAGTACCAATATTAAATTTTTCTTTAACTGTTTCATTACCTGAATCATCTGATTTCACTTTAATATTTAATTGATATGGTTTTGTTGTTTTTTTATAAATATCTTCTGCTTCATTTTGTGCCTCTTTAACATATTTCATACTTTTATCATAATCTTTCTTTGAATATTCAGTAGTATCTCCATCTAAAGTATGTTTTCCAATTCTTTCTTTTTTAGTAACGAACTTATATTCTTCAGTAACGGCATCAAAATTAGAAATATTTTCACCTTTTATGTATTTTGATAAAGCTAGTGAATACACTCCTTGATTATTTATAGTTGTTTTATGACCCTTTTTAGCTACTTTTTCAATTTCTTCATCTGACATTTTGCTAAGTTGCCCTAGATTAACGCCTTTTTTCATTCCTTTATCTATCAAAGGTACTTCATCTAGATTGTATGTCGAAATTTTACCATTTTGTGATTTAATCATTGTTTTTACATAGTTGTCTTTACTGATAGAATCATTAGCATCATAGACTACATAAAACCATTTCGTTCCACTCTGCATCATTTCACCAAATGATACTTCTTTCTTATTACTAACTCGGTCTGCTTTATTTCCGCAAGCTGACAAAATAAAAAGCATTGTAATAAAAACTACTACTAATTTTTTCATTTAATTCCCTCACATTACTATAAATTTACACTTATAATTATATAAATTTAGAATGACATTATATGAACGTTTGCCAATTATTTTATATATCTAGAACAATAATTCATAAAATAAAGACTATAGAGACTATTTTGTTTAACATTTTCAATAGCTACTAAAACTATATTGACTTTTATTTCTTTTATCTATCTTACTATTGAACCTTGCATTTCAAGGGTGTATACAGTCAACTTCGCTTTGTATATCTCCCCCCTTTGTGGTAATATCATTATGCGTAAAAATGCGAGATACTAATAAAAAAGAAGGTTTAAATATATTATGAAGGAAAATTTTTGGAGTGAATTGCCACGGCCATTTTTTATTTTGGCACCTATGGAGGACGTGACAGATATTGTCTTTCGTCATGTGGTAAGTGAAGCAGCGAGACCGGATGTGTTTTTCACTGAATTTACAAATACTGCAAGCTTTTGTCACCCTGAAGGGATTCACAGTGTGCGTGGTCGCTTAACGTTTAGTGAAGATGAGCAGCCTATGGTAGCGCATATTTGGGGCGATCAACCTGAACAGTTCCGTGAAATGAGTATTGGTTTAGCGGAGATGGGGTTTAAAGGTATTGATTTAAATATGGGCTGTCCTGTTGCAAACGTTGCTCAAAAAGGTAAAGGATCTGGCCTTATTCTTAGACCTGAAGTTGCTGCTGAAATTATTCAAGCAACTAAAGCGGGAGGTCTACCGGTAAGTGTTAAAACACGTCTTGGTTTCTATGAAATAGATGAATGGCGTGATTGGTTAAAACATGTCTTCGAACAAGACATCGCGAACTTATCGATCCATCTACGTACACGTAAAGAAATGAGTAAAGTTGATGCGCATTGGGAATTAATTGAAGCGATTAAACAACTACGTGATGAGATAGCACCAAATACTTTATTAACAATTAATGGCGATATTCCAGATAGACAAACTGGACTTGAACTTGCCGAAAAATATGGCATTGATGGTGTGATGATTGGCAGAGGCATATTCCACAATCCATTTGCCTTTGAAAAAGAACCACGTGAACATACTAGCGAAGAACTACTAGGTCTATTACGATTACATCTATCATTATTCCAAAAATATGACAAAGATGAAGACCGACAATTCAAAAGTTTACGTAGATTCTTTAAAATTTACGTACGTGGCATTAAAGGTGCGAGTCAACTACGACATCAATTAATGAATACACAATCCATTGCCGAAGCACGCGAATTACTAGATGAATTCGAAGCACATAGAGAAAAACGCAAAGAATTATAATTAATTTCAAAATAAAACAATCCCCTGTTGATTATATGGTTAACAGGGGATTTTATTAACACAAAACAACTTTGAATTTATTTTTTTCTTTGTTATAGACATACCTTCAAGATAAAGATTTTTAGCCATTTGCTTATTAACTTTTGAATTCATTGTTAATCATATTATCTTCTCCTGATGTTAATTTGATATTATAGTCGCATTTAACTTATCCATAATCAATATTTATAATAAAACTAATACATTTTCATAATAATAATATTTAAGCATCACTTATGATACGCTTCGCCTCGCATTATCTTGAATGCTCGATATACTTGTTCTATCAAAACGACGCGCATCATTTGGTGTGGGAAGGTCATCTTGCTGAATGATAGGGCGTAATTGCTGCGTTGTAAGACGTCTTGATGTAGGCCGTTGGATCCGCCTATCACAAATACAAAGTCGCTTTGGCCTTGTGTCATGCGTTGGTTGAGTTCTTTAGCGAGGCCTTCTGATGACAACATTTTACCTTCAATTTCTAAGGTAATCACAGTTGCTTGTGGTTTGATTTTAGCTAATAGACGTTGGCCTTCTTTTTCTTTAACTTGTTCAATTTCTTTATCACTCATATTTTCTGGTGCTTTTTCATCTGGCACTTCTATTATTTCAATTTTAGTATATGCACCTAATCGCTTTTCATATTCTGCGATTGCTTGTTTCCAGTATTTTTCTTTAAGTTTTCCAACTGACAGAATTGTAATTTTCATAATATCCTCCGAGATGTACTTGTTAGAGTTATCCACAAGTTATCAACTTGTTCACACTATTCCCTCTTATTGTATCAGTTTCTCCTCGTATTTTTTATAAATTTTTATGTTTTATGCACAAAATCTGTGGAATAACCTGTTATTTTGTGGATAAGTATGTGTACAATGTGGGTATTTCTGTGTGTATTGTACACAATTCTGGATAACTATGAACAATTCAGTGGATAACTTCCCGATAGTCTTAATTATTTTTATCAAGTTATCCCCTATAAATATAACTTTTAAGACTTACTTCTACCACTTTTCCACAGAAATAGCATTAAAAAAGAGCGAGACTTTCTGTCTCACTCCCGTCTAAAATTTCATTATAAAGTATAAATAGGTGTCGCTTGTGCTTTATCTGTATCACATAACAATACTTCTTTTTCAGTATCTATATCATGTTGGTTTAACACTTGTCCTACACTCATACGCGCTAAATCTTTCATATTATTATCTTGAGATAAATGTGAGAGATATATACGTTTGGTATTACCGGTAATCACATCAGTCATTGCTAAACCTGCATCTTCATTAGATACGTGTCCCATATCTCCTAAAATACGTTGTTTCGTCTTCCAAGGGTAACGACACATACGTAACATATCCACATCATGATTACTCTCAAAGATAAAAGCATCACTACCACGAATCATACCTTTCATTCTATCTGAAACATAACCCGTATCAGTTAAAATCGTAAATTTCTTATGATCATTATGGAAAATATAAAATTGTGGATCTATCGCATCATGAGAGACGTTAAATGACTCAATATCAAACCCAGCAATTGACTGCGTTTCATACGGATTAAAAATAAATTTCTGATCCATTGGAATACGGCTATCTTTCTTCTCAATTGCTTGCCATGTCTTTTCATTCGCATATATAGGCAAGTTATATTTACGTGCTAAGACACCTAGACCTTTAATATGATCAATATGTTCATGAGTCACTAATATCCCGTTTAAATCTTTTATATTTCGGTCGATTTGGCCAAAGAGTTCTTCCATCTTCTTACCCGTTAGACCTACATCAACAAGGATACTTCCTTTTTCATTTTCAACAAATGTGGCATTACCAGTACTACCACTTGCTAATACACTCATGCGTATCAAGCGGCTCATCCTTTCTAATTGAAGCACTCATCCCTCTTAGTGACGTAAGAGTGCCTTCCGTATCATTTTTCTATTATTCTTTTGTTTGTGATTAATTTTTTGAGCCGGAGACATAAACAAATGTTTCAGGCTATCATTTTGTATTGGCAGTAGTTGGCTGAATTGATTTTCACTTAACTCAAGTTTTTCAATTCTAGTCAACCTTGCCGTGGTGGAACAACGAAATCAATTTTAATAAAATGTTATTTCTGTCCCACTTCCACCCGTTCTTAAAATAGCTTATATTATACTATACCAATTCTTATATTAATCTGCCAATACTCCGTTTTTTAAACTACTCGCATAATGATAATTTTATTTTTTATCTTCACTATTTAATATTTCAAAAAAGCACAATCTTATTCATAACTTAAAAATATACATAAAAAACTGCCGACAATGTTAAAAACGTTGTCGACAGTTTAATATTCAGTCTTGCTCCCTACTTGTCTATTACTTTTGGATTAGTGCTTGTGGCTTCGACGTAATAGGTTTGTGTGCTGTCTTTGCCGTTGTGTTTGACTTTGATTTCCCAGTTAGGTTGTAGTAGTTGCACGTTTGTTTCTTTAACGACTGAATAGTAGCCTAGGCGTGCGTCTATCACTTCATCATGTCGCTTGAGGTAACGATTATAATATAAAGCTTCTATAGCCTTCCTAGAACCTATCACTTGGCTTTTACTACTGTTTGACCCTTTGGCCGCTTCGATGTTGTCCATCATTGTCTGTTTGTAGCTCGTCGCTTTACCGTTATCTATGTTAAAGCTAAGACGTGCTTTACTGTTATTCATGATTGGATAACCTTGATAAGTTTGTTCAAAAGTCATTGTATCTGAACCGAGTTTACTTAATTGATAATATTTACCTTTATAAACATTGTCTTTCATGTAATTCTTAATATCTTTAAGGTTTTTATCACTGACGTTAACGGTACTACCGATATCGCCATCAAGTAACTTTCCTGATTCCGATGCGCTTAAGCTTGAACGTTCTTTGACATAACTTGAGAAATCTTTTGATTCTGCTGTGATTTGCTGCATATGCGTATCTTTCACATCTTTGTTCAAGACGTCGTCAGGGACTTTAATTTCTTCTTGTTGGAAGTTTACGCGATTATCGCTTTCCGCTTCGTTAATTTGTGATTTATTTACTTTATCAATATAAATCACGACGAGGAAGATGTTCACAAGAATAAATACGAAAATGAATAAGGTCTTAGTCAATTTCCAGTTCATTTATTCTAGCCCCCCATCTTTATACGCATACCACTTGCCGTCATATTCGACATACCAACGAGGTGTAAACTCACTATTGCGTTGCACCTCGATATCATCGTTGTTAGGTCGATCATCCATATCATAACCTACCGCGATATTAGTCACACGCTCGAAGTCGATATTGCTATTGTTCGCAAGTCCTGAACGAACAGATTCTACACTTTCAAGTGACTTTTTATCACCACTATTCAAGATAACATCTGTTCTTAGTAATGAGCGTCGGTAATCAAAGACACCTTTTTCACCCCAAGTAACTTGAATCTCATTTAAATCTTGTTTGTTAAACGTAGGATAACCATTTAAGAAGCGTTGATATGTTAATTCACCACTCATATTATCTGTGCTAAACAGACGGTAGTCTTCGCCTAAGAAGCCTCCATGACCATTGAGGAATTCGAATGTACCACCAATAGTATCTTCCATATTAGTTGAACTCTTCTCATCTTCTGATAAGTTTCTATAATGGTATTTCTCACTCTTATCATTGTAATTGGCTACACCTGTATTATTGTTGTAAGTTGTCACGCCACTTTGAGCACTACGGACAATCGTTGAATCATTGAATAATACGGAATTCATTTTTTCAACGTTAATAATATTGAATACCATACGATATGTCTTAATATCTTTTGGCTTTTTAGGTGCAAAAATGTGTGTGGCTTTATCAATTGTTTCTTTATTAGTAATGATTTCAGTATATTTCTCCATATCTGATTTCAGACTAGTTAATGACTGATTAACATCTTGACCTTTAACGGATGTCTTCATTTTAACGACTTGATGTCTATCTTTACTAATTGCATATAATACGACGCGTCCTTCGTGGTCTTGATCTATTAGTAGTCGATTAAAGTTAAAATGACGCGGTGTCTTTGCATCAATATCTAAAACTTGGCTTAAATATGTTGATAACGGTAGATCATACGTAAAATCAAGAACGATAAAATTATCACTCAGTTCTGGAATAATTAAATTGTGATTTCGTTTTAAATGTTGTACTGAAACAATATCTTTATCTTTTAAAGGACTAATTATTTTTGAAATTGCATGTCCTGTTGCTGGCATACCTTCTGTTTTCTCACCATTAGAATGAATAATTTGAAACGGTGTGATGGTACTATCCATTTTAGCCGTTCCTGGTTTACTAATGGGTTTAGTGTTGTCTCTCTTATTCTCCGGCGTACTATCTGCATTAGATAAGTCGGGCGAGAAATTCCAAACCATATAGGTTAAGACGATACTCATTAGCACGAGTAAGACGAGGATAATCGTTTTGATGTGTTCTTTACTATTCATCCCAATCACCGTCTTCAATGATTTCGCATGGTAGGGTTATGAAGATAGATGTACCTTGGCCTTCCACACTATTGGCCCAAATACGACCGTTATGTGCTTCAACAATCTCTTTTGAGATGGCGAGTCCAAGACCTGTACCGCCCATTTTACGTGTACGTGCTTTATCGACACGGTAGAATCTATCGAAGATTTTATCTACTTTATTAATAGGGATACCGATACCATTATCTTTAATACGAATTGTCATTCTATTGTAAAGTGCATTTTGTTTCACGTGGAACTCGACGCGTTTATCACCACGAGAATATTTCATTGCATTAGTAATGACGTTATCAAATACTTGCGTCATCTTATCAGGGTCTATTTCAGCGAAAATCGTTTGTTGTGGAATTTCACGGACAAATGTTGTATCTTTAGCAGCCATTTCATGTCGGTTAATAATCTTATTAATAAACATATTAAAGTCGACAATTTCTTTGGTAATTTGATCTGATTCATTATCCATTTTAGATAATTGAAGTAAGTCGTTAACAAGTCGAATCATACGTTCTGTTTCTTCGCGTGTCACGGATAAGAATTGTGGTGCTAAGTTATCATCTTTCCAAGCACCTTCTTCAAGTGCCTCAATATAACTGTTCATAGAAGTTAATGGTGTACGTAATTCATGTGATACGTTAGCTACGAATTCACGACGTTCACGTTCTACTTGTTGTTGCTCTGTTACATCATGTAATACGGCAATGTAACCTGTCACAAAGCCTGTTTCTTGAACAATCGTACTGAAGTTTACACGCGCAATGATGCCTTCTTCTTCATTAATATCTAATAAGAAGCTGTCATTATTTTCTTGAATTTCATCTAATGAAAATTCTTCTTCTAAATTCAATACACTTAGCATGTAATAACCGATAAGGTCTTCTTTAGCCATGCCTAGCATTTTAAGTGCCATATCGTTAGCAATACGGACACGTCCACGTCTATCTGTTGCTAAGATACCATCACTCATATGTGTGATAACAGAGTCTAAACGACGTTTCTCACTTTCAGTATTTGCTTGTGCTTCTTGTACCCTCTTGGATAAATTATTGAATGCAAGTGCGAGTTCACCGATTTCATCATTACCATAGATTTTAACACGTTGCGTATAGTTACCTTGAGACATCTCGACTGTCTGGTTACGCATGTCGGTAATAGGTTTGGTAATGGTTCGCGCAATGAAGAATCCGAGTATCACAGTAATAAATAATGAAATAGCGGTACCTACGATAAAGATTTGGTTAATATTGTTAAGTTGGTTATATACATCATTGATTTTCGATTCTATGTAAATATTACCTATCGTTTGTTTATCAACTTTAACTGGTATGTTATAAACCCAAACCCGTTCCTTACCATTACCATAGTCTTTTAACACCATATGGTTGTTACTTTGACCAAGTGATAATGCCTTTTGAACAGAACTATCGTTGGCTTTTTGATTGATTAAATCGCGGTTAGACTGCTTGGTTGTTGCCATAATAATTTGGTCTTTGTCTATAAAGCGGATTTCACCAATTTCTTGACGGTTGGCATACTCGCTCAAAAGATTTTGTATATCCTTTTGAGCGTTGACCGAACCTTTTTCGTTATATACTTTTTCAATGCTTACATCTAATTGTTTTGCATATTGTGTAATGTTCTTTTTAAAATTATCGAGTAATTCCTTTTCCAAACTATTAGTAAAATAGAGACCAATAATTTGCATACCAATAATAATCAGTAAGACATAGACAATGACCAGTTTCGTGTGAAGGGATTGGAGTTGTTTTAGCCACTTCATTCAACTAAACCTCTAATCATGTTGTTGGAGGAAGTATCCAACGCCTCTACGTGTCACAATGTATTCTGGGTGTGATGGATCGTCTTCGATTTTTTCACGTAAACGGCGAATCGTTACGTCTACTGTACGTACATCTCCAAAGTAATCATAACCCCACACAGTTTGTAATAAATGTTCACGTGTCATTACTTGGCCCATATGTTTAGAAAGATAATGGAACAACTCAAATTCACGGTGTGTTAACTCGATGTCATCACCACGTTTTTTAATTGAATACGCATCTGGATAAATGACGATATCTTTAATAGAAATTTCATTTGTTGCGTCATTGACTTCTTGCGCTGGTTGAGAATAATGACGACGTAAGTTTGCTTTTACACGTGCAATTAATTCGCGTGTACTAAATGGTTTCGTCACATAGTCATCTGCACCTAATTCTAATCCTAAAACTTTATCAATTTCAGAATCTTTCGCAGTTAACATGATGATAGGCATTTCGAATTTTTTACGTACTTCACGGCATACTTCCATGCCGTCTCTACCAGGTAACATAATGTCTAATAATACGATGTCTGGTTCTTCCTCATATATTAAATCTACAGCGTCGTTACCATCGTACGCGCAGAATACATCGTATCCTTCTTTTTTAAGATTAAATTCTAAAATATCAGCAATTGGTTTTTCATCGTCGACTACCACAACTTTTCTAGCCATATATATAAACCTCATTTCTCAAAGTATAATTCTACCGTTCGGCTTATCTTAATTCGTATCGCTTGAGACCTTTCACGAAGCTCAAACGCATATGCTTATTCAACACAGTTACTACTATCTAATTTACCATTTATGAACGGTTAATTCTATTTTTGTATAAAAAATTATAGAATAATATTATATATAAGTTTACCACCAAAATTCTATATCACAAAATAAGTTGAATGCTTTCAGTAAGCTGAAAATTCAAAAGATATTAATTTCATAATTTTGTAATATTAAAATTTAGTATAAAACCGATTAATTCAATGTTTTTCATTTGCTTCTTACGATAATTAGGGAAATGTTAAGTTTCGATTGCCGAATGTCATCGACTTGTAAAATGGGGAACAATCATTAAATAAAGTGGCATTACTTTCATTGATAATAAAAGGACATAAAAAAATGCCTACCCTCTTGGGTAGGCAATACGGTCTCGACGGGAATCGAACCCGCGATCTCCTGCGTGACAGGCAGGCGTGTTAACCGCTACACTACGAGACCTAAAAAATGGTGACTCCTACGGGACTCGAACCCGTGTTACCGCCGTGAAAGGGCGGTGTCTTAACCGCTTGACCAAGGAGCCGTTCTTAAGCACAAGATAGATTATAGCACAGCCAATATTTGAATGACAAGATATTTTTTACATAATTTTAACATTATTTTTAATTAGGCCTGAGACAGTAATAATAAAGAACAATTGATTAGTTATTTTGTAGTATATTCAAGCATTTTTATCATCATATTAAATATAAAAAAAGCCGTTAAATAATTGTTATATCATTTAACGGCTTATCGGTATTAATTACCATAATTTTTCTAATAAGTTTGTTTGTTCACGATCTGGACCTACTGAGAAGATTGAAATGCGTACGCCACATAATTCAGAAATACGTTCTAAATATTTGCGTGCATTTTCAGGAAGTTCTTCTAAAGTGCGGCAACCTGTAATATCTTCTGTCCAACCTGGTAACTCTTCGAAGATTGGTTTACAACGTTGTAATTGATCTAGGTTAGCTGGATATTCAGTAATTTCTTTACCATCTAATTCATATGCTGTACAGATTTTAACTGTATCTAAGCCAGTTAACACATCAATTGAGTTGATTGATAAGTCTGTAATACCACTTACACGGCGTGAATGACGTAATACTACTGAGTCGAACCAACCTACACGACGTGGACGACCAGTTGTTGTACCGTATTCACGACCAACTTCTCTAATGTGATGACCATCTTCATCAAATAATTCTGTAGGGAATGGACCATCACCAACACGTGATGTATAAGCTTTACATACACCAATGACTTTTGATACGTATGTTGGACCTACACCAGTACCTACAGTAACGTTACCTGCTACTGGGTTACTTGAAGTGACGAATGGATATGTACCGTGGTCGATGTCTAACATCACACCTTGGGCACCTTCGAATAGTACTTTTTCATCTGCAACAATTGCGTCGTCTAAGATTTTAGGTGTATCTGTAACAAATTCTCTTAAACGTTGACCTGCAGCATAATATTCTTCAAATATATCATCAAAGCTTGGGCATGTTTCGTTAAACATACCTTTGAAATATGCATTTTTATGTTCAATATTTTGTTTTAATAGTCTTTCGAATGTTTCTTTTTCGACTAAGTCTCCCATACGGATACCAATTCGTTGTGCTTTATCTACGTATGCTGGGCCGATACCTTTTTTAGTTGTACCGATTTTATTATCACCGCGAAGACGCTCTTCATACTCGTCTTGTGCAATATGATAAGGTAAAATCACTTGAGCACGGTTAGAAATACGTAAGTTATCTGTTGAAATACCACGTTCATTTAAACCGTCTAATTCTTTAAGTAATGCAACTGGATCAACTACCACACCATTACCAATAACTGCTAATTTGTCTTTATAGAAGATACCTGATGGTACTAAATGTAATTTATATGTTTCTCCACCAAATTGGATGGTATGTCCTGCATTATTACCACCTGAAAAACGTGCAATCACGTCTGCTTGTTCTGCTAAGAAATCTGTAATTTTACCTTTACCTTCGTCTCCCCATTGTGTCCCAACTACTACGATTGATGACATAAGAGCACCTCCAAATTTTTCTCATTTAACCATGAAGTATTTTACCAATATAGATACTATAATGCAAATAAAAATCGAACATTGATTTCATACAATCAAATTCATCTATTTTTCTTTATAATGAAAGTCAAAAAGTATATAAAAGCTATCATGACGGTATTTAACATATTTATTCAAAAATTCAAGACACATACTTAGTGATTTTTAAATGCCTTTATACAAAACAAAAACCGTACAATAAAACTGTAAAGTTATTTATTGTACGGTTTTTATATTTAAAATATTTTATGACATTTCTGCATGAGCATAATCTATATCAGTAAATTTGTTGTATTGTTTCATGAAGTGTAATTTCACGGTACCTGTCGGGCCGTTACGTTGCTTAGCGATGATAATTTCAATTTCACCGTTATCATCATTAGTTTGTGGCTCAAAGCTTGAATCATCATCGTCATCCTCATCTTCGCCACGATTATAATAATCATCACGATATAAGAAGGCAACAATATCAGCATCTTGCTCGATAGACCCTGATTCACGGATGTCACTCATCATCGGACGTTTATCTTGACGTTGTTCAACACCACGAGATAACTGACTCAGTGCGATAACAGGGCATTCTAGCTCACGTGCAATAGCTTTTAGCGTACGTGAAATTTCAGATACTTCTTGTTGACGGTTATCTGAGAAACGTGAACCACTACCTTGAATTAATTGTAGATAGTCAATCACAATCATATCTAAACCATGCTCTTGTTTAAGTCGACGACATTTAGAACGTAAATCATTGATTCGAATACCTGGCGTATCATCAATAAATATTTTTGTTCGAGATAGTTTACCAACTGCAATCGTGAATCGGTTCCAATCCTCTTCGGTCATTGTACCGGTTCTTAATCGGTTTGAGTCAACGTTACCTGAACTACATATCATACGTGTTGCTAATTGGTCTGCACCCATCTCAAGAGAGAAGATACCTACTGTATATAAATCTTCATGTGTTGCTACCTTTTGGGCAATATTAAGTGCGAAGGCAGTCTTACCAACAGATGGTCGTGCAGCTAAAATGATTAAGTCGTTTCGGTTAAAACCTGCTGTCATTTGGTCTAAATCTCTATAACCTGTTGGAATACCCGGTGTTTGACCACTATTTTGATCGAGTTCCTCAGCAGTTTCATACACTTGTCCTAATACATCTCTAATATCTTTAAAACCATCACTCTCACGTGTAGATGATAGTTCTAAAATACGTCGCTCTGCATCGCTCAAAATCGTATCTAATTCTAACTCATCATTGTATCCGTCATTGGCGATACTATCTGCAGTCTGAATCAGTTTACGTTTAAGTGCATGTTTAAATACGATATCAGTATAATATTGAACGTTTCTTGTTGTAGGGACATTGGTAGATAATTCTGCAAGATATTGCGGGCCACCCGCTTCACTCAAGCTTCCTTCAGTCGTTAATTGATCCATTAACGTCACTACATCAATTTCTTTATTATCTTCATTTAAGTGCATCATCGCACGGAAAATATGTTGATGTGCGCCTCTATAAAATGACTCAGGAAGTAACACTTCCTGAGTTGTATTAATTAATTCCGGATCAATAATAATGGCACCTAAGACAGATTGTTCGGCTTCATTGCTATGTGGCATTTGATTTTGCTCGTACATACTATCCATTATTGATTACACCTCTAATTTCAATCCATCTTTATTGTTCTACTGTATGCACACGAATAGTACCTTCAACTTCTTTATCTAATTTAACAGGTACGTTTGTATAACCTAGTGTGTGGATACCTTGTGGTAAATCCATTTTACGTTTATCTAATTTAATGTCATGTTGATCTTTAAGGGCTTGGGCAATTTGTTTCGTACTTACTGAACCAAATAATTTACCGCCTTCACCTGTTTTAGCAGATACTTCAACTTCGATGTTAGCTAATTTTTCTTTTAATGCTTTTGCATCATCAATTTCTTGTTGTCTGTCTGCTTCAGCACGTTTATTTTGTTGTTCTAATTGTTTTAAGTTACCAGGTGTTGCTTCTACAGCATAATTATTTTTTAATAAGAAGTTATTTGCATAACCTACTGGTACGTCTTTAACTTCGCCTTTTTTACCTTTACCTTTAACATCTTGTGTGAAAATTACTTTCATGCGTCTTCACTCCTACTCATTTGTTCTGTTATTGCTTGTTGTAATTGTACAATGGCATCTTCGACTGAGACACCTTTTAATTGTGTCGCTGCATTCGTCAAGTGACCCCCGCCACCAAGGGCTTCCATTGTTAATTGAACATTAACTGAGCCTAATGAACGGGCTGAGATACCGACTAGGTTATCTTCACGTTTGGCAACGACATATGAAGCTTCTATACCTTCTAAACTTAACAACTCATCGGCTGCTTGTGCAACTGTAACAGGATGATAAATTTTATCGTCTGAGCCATGTGCAATCGCAACACCGTTATCTTGTACTTCGACTGTTCTAATTAATTCAGAACGGTTAATGTACGTATCCACATCATCTTTTAAGAAGTGTTGTGTAAGAATAGTATCGGCACCATGTGCTCGTAAATAACTTGCGGCATCGAACGTTCTTGAACCCGTACGTAATGTGAAGTTTCTTGTATCAACAATAATACCTGCATACATAACAGTAGATTCAAGACGTGTTAAACGCTGTTCAGTTGGTTGATATTCTAGCAACTCTGTGACAAGTTCTGCTGTTGAACTTGCATAAGGTTCCATATAAACCAGTAGTGGATTGGAGATAAAGCTTTCACCACGTCTATGGTGGTCAATCACTACCTTACGATTTGCTTTATTTAAGACATTTTCATCTAGAACCATTTCTGGTTTATGCGTATCAACGACAACAACCGTTGTTTTCGATGTCATCATATCCCATGCATCGTCTGATGTAATAAATCGTTCTTTAAGTTCTGGTTTCTTATCAATTTCATCCATGACACGACGCAATGTTGGATCGATATCAGATTCATTTAAGACAACATATGCTTCTAGATTATTCATTAATGCGAATCTAGACACACCAATGGCTGCACCAATGGCATCTAAGTCAGGTCGTTTATGTCCCATCACGATGACTTTATCGCCTTCAGTTAAGATATCTTTTAATGCGTGTGAGATAACACGCGCTCTTACACGTGTACGTTTTTCCATCGGGTCAGTCTTACCACCATAGAAGCGTACGTTGCCGTTCATGTTTTTAATTGCAACTTGGTCACCACCACGACCTAGCGCTAAGTCTAGACCTGATTGCGATAATTCACCTAAGTCGATAAGATTTTCAGTACCTTCACCGACACCAATACTTAATGTCAATTGTGCTCGGTAACCAACACTTTTCTCACGTAATTGACTTAAAATGTTGAAATTTGAGTCTTCGATTTCTGCTAAAATCTTTTGATTTAAATAGGCTACGAATTGGTCTGAATTATAACGTTTGAAATAAATATTATATTCTGATGCCCAACGACTAATTACACGTGTAACCATTGAGTTAATCTCAGAACGCTGTGTATCGTTCATGTTTTGCGTGATTTCATCGTAGTTATCTAAGAATAATGTTGCAATAATGGGTTTTGAATCTTCATATAGTTGGTTCGTTTGTACTTCATCTGTAATATCGAAGAAGTATAAGCAATGTTCATTGCTTGAATAACGTACTCTATAATGATAATTTTCATGTTCAATTTCTACTTCTTGAACTTTCTCCAATTGCTTTAAGATATTAGGAAATATTTCGTTTACCGATTCTGAAATAACATTAGTTGTTAAATGTTCAGACATAAATTGGTTAACCCATTCAATATGGTCGTTCTCATCTAACACAATCATCCCGATCGGTAAGTGTTTAATCGCCTTATTACTACTTGTTGTAATATGACCACTTAAACCATCCACATAACTGTCCATTTTCATAAAAGCTTGTCTTAGCAAGAACCCACTAGCAATAATCATTACTAGTAATATTCCTGCAGCTATGCCTGCCACGATTTGGTTAAATATAAACCAAACGATGACTAATGCTATAGCAGTCAGTACCATTATGATAAATGGTATGAGCAAAGCTTTTTTAGTGGATTGACGGTTCATTCTTCCACCTCTCATCACTTTTTATTATTATTGTTCATTAGTTGTTTTAAATTGATACATAAATCGATGACACCTAATAACCCTACAATATGAGTCATTGGTGTTAATAATGTCCCTATAACCATTAATATGATAGTTACTACATTCGGTAGTCGCTTCGCTTTTCCGAAGAAATGTATCACGCTCATCCCTTGAATGTACATCACTAATGATAACACAACTTCAAAGTTTAATACGATACTCTGGAACGTACTTGGTTGGGTTGCAAACATGACACAAAGTAAATCAATAATATAGATTGTTAATAGCGTACGATTCATTTGCCAAGCGAATAGTGGTTTGAATATTGGCGTAGCTACTTTGAATTTGCGCAAGATTGGAAATGTTATGATCAGATTAATTAAAACGAAAAGAAAAACGATAATAATGAGATAACTAGGGAGTTGGACCGTCATTTGGCGGATACTTTCTTCAAGCATCTGTCTGTAATCAGCATCTGCTCCACTTGTTAATAACATGTTATGAACGGTTTCTTTAACTGGGTTAACTAATGCGGCTGCTCTTGGGATTTTTTCAAATACTTGTAATAACATGAATCCTATCAATGTCATTAAACTTAGAGATACCGTTGTTACATATAAAATTCTTTCTTTTGTTGCTCTTTCCTTAAGTAATTGTCCAATGATTAAACTCGTTAAAATCACTAAAACCATCATACTTAAGACGAATGTATTACCTAATAATGTTGTAATTATAACTGTTACTAAGGCACTAATTCCAAATGACTGAATAGATTTGTTCCATAATACGACACCTGGGATTGTTGCAAATAAACATAAAATTAAGCCGAGAATAGGTAATACATGTGTTACTAAAGCGACTATCACTAATGCTAATGTACCTATAATAGTTGCTTTAGGTTGTATTTTTGAAAACACACACGCCACTCCCATACTTTTTTTGACTATAATTACCATTTTAACCTCTTTGAAAAAAATAAACAATAAAGTACTACTGGTATTTATGTCGGTCAATTCCAGCAGTACTTTAGAGTGAAATAATCTATTATTTTTACAAATTTTTAATTAAAATTCATTAAAATATTTTAACCGTAAACCTTTTAAAAGTAAGAAGCATAGTAATATGAAAATCAAATCATTATTAATAGTAGAATTGGAAATATTACAATTAAATTAACTAGATTAATAAAACTACTTTTTAAAACAAATTCTTTCTTAGTTATTAAATACATAATTAATGAAAATATAAATAAAGCACAACTAATAAAAAGGAAATATCTACATATATCTAATCCCTTTTCAGATAGATTATTGAAGTTGAATATTATTAATGATGCTATAACTATATAATTCAATGCATTTAATATAATTATCAATTGTTTCATCTCATAGTCACCTATTTAATTTCTCGATTTGTATTCTCTTTATATACTATACTTTTAACATCGATATTCAACAATATAAAATTAACGTTAGAACATGGTTTTAGTCATTATCGTCGAATATGTTTCGCATTTAAAAAGTGATATAAATTAGGTGCCCAATCTTCAAAGTTAAGTAAGAAACCATCGTGCCCCACATTATCTGGTACAAAAAAGTGTCGATGATATTTAAAACGTTGTCCTGCCGCTAATACTTGATCATCTGGATATAACAAATCATCTATGAATCCCATCGTTAATACCTTTGTGTCTAATGATTTAAACACTTCATCAACATCATATCTGCCTCTATCAATATTATGACTATCTAAGACGTCCAGCAGTGTTAAATAACATGATAAATCAAAGGATTCTTTGAACTTGTTCCCTTGATGTTGTTGATAACTAACTACCTCTTCAGGTGTGAAGCGTTGATCATAACTTTTAGAAGATCGATAGGTTAAAAATCCTAATTGTCGAGCAATACTTAAACCTTCTTTACCTCCGATATGAATCGCTTGTCTAGCAATCTCATTAAAGGCACAACTGTACGATGAGGTTTTATCTGTAGCAGCAAGTATAACCGCTTTATCTACTTGGAATCGTCGATTATAAAGTAATTCTAGTGCTTGCATACCACCTAAACTCCCACCAATTAAAATATCTATTTTATTAAACCCTAGTGCTTCTATCCCCTTCTCAAGTGCACGTACGATATCTCTTAATGTTAAATGATCTGGAAAATGTGGATCATTATGCTTTGAACTTGAACCAAATGGACTCCCTATGACGTTGAATGTTAAAAATTGATAATCATTGATAGGCATATAACCACCATCAATAATTTCACGCCACCAACCTGGATGTTCATCTGTACCATATGTAAGATGATTGCCAGTTAATGCATGGCAAACTAATGCTAATGGTTGTCCAGGATAACCTACATGTTCATATTTTAATTTTAAGTTTTGTATCGTTTCTCCAGACTCTGTCGTGAATTGGCCTAATTCTAATGTATCAACTGTATAATTCGACATATATGAATCCATCCTCCTTTAAATAAAAAAGCTTCTTACTCTATGAGAAGTAAGAAGCGGTTCAGTACTTATCATTCGAGTGCTCGTTGGTTTTAGCACCGTACTCGTATTCTTTATAGCCGGTTGCTGAAGCGTCTATGGGCCAAGTCCCTCAACTTCTCTGAATAAGATTTTATGATTAAGTTTTGAATAAATATATTAATTATCTAAATTTTCTAACTACTTAAATTTTAACTAACTCCATCACGAAATTCAATATGTAGACCTTGATTTCTATAGAAAGAATCTCAATAGAGCGATAAATGCAATACCGCCTAAAATGGTCCAAGTTAGACTTCTCGTATATATGGCTAATAATACAGTTGGTATTAATGCAATAATGAATGGCACATTGAGTGTATAGCCTACACTACCTTCATGTTGTTGAATAATACCGTCCAAGACAAGTGCTGTAAAAAGTGTGATAGGTATAAAGGATAACCATTGAATAATAACATCTGGTAGATTTACTCGTGAAATCATCATAAATGGAATCACTCTGACTAAAATCGTAACAATACCACATAGAATAATTATGATTAACATATGTTGATCTGTCATCATCTGTCCATCACCACCCCTAATGTAGATGCGACAACCGCAGATATTATAATCGCTACATACGAGGGCATAACAAAGCTTAACGTTAACATCATCACAATGACACATAGAATAAGCACAAGATAGATGTTGATCTTAGACTTTTTAACAGATTCAAATTGAGCAATTCCTAAAAATACAAACATAGCTGTAATCGCAAAATCTAATCCTAACATCTCTGGATTCGAAATATATTTGCCAAATACAGCACCAACTACACAAGAAAAGGTCCAAAACAAATATGCTGTGATGTTTAAACCATGCAACCAACGATCGTTAATTGGCTCACCTTTTAAATAAGGCGTGATGGCTACACCAAACGTTTCATCGGTTACTAAAGAACCAAGTCCAATTCGATTCCATAAACCATAAGACTTAAAATTGGGTGCTAAAGTCATACTTAATAAAAACATACGTGAATTAACAATAAATGTTGTTAACACTATCGCTGTTATGGGTGTTCCAGCTATGACTAACGCACATATAATAAATTGTGCCGCACCAGCATAAATAATTAAACAAAGTAATATAATTTCTAATAAACTAAACTTTTGAGATGCAGCAACGATGCCAAATGAAATACCAACACCTGCATACCCTAATAATGTTGGAATGCATTCTTTAACACCTTGTCTAAATGTGAGATGGGTCATCTTGTCTCCCCCTTTCTAGTTACAAACGCATTTACGTTTAAATAATAAACTCAAGTCTAATATACAATGATGAAAACGGCAATCACTTTAGACGTCGGTATGTGTTACGTCAGACAACCCTCACTTTCAAAATGCCGTCATCACAATATTTTAAATATGACAGAATTTTCTATTAATAGTTAGACTACCCACACTATTTTGCATCTAAATTTTACTTAATGTCCCTCCCCTACTCTCTTACTTTAGGTTATTGGCATAAAAAAATACGCGGCAATGATGGCTCTTCATTACCGCGCATTGTATAGCTAGTCATTCGCTAACAATCTAAATTATTTAGTTGGCTTTTGAATATGAGTTTTACCACCCATGAATGGTACTAAGGCTTCAGGGATAGTTACAGTACCATCTTCATTTTGGTAGTTCTCAACGATTGCTGCGAATGTACGACCTACAGCTAAACCACTACCATTTAACGTATGCGCTAATTCAGGTTTAGCTGCATTATCACGTTTGAAACGGATATTGGCACGTCGTGCTTGGAAGTCAGTACAGTTTGAACATGAACTGATTTCTTTGTAGTCGTTATAGCTTGGTAACCATACTTCTAAGTCGTATGTTTTACTAGCACTGAAACCAATGTCTCCAGTACATAAGATAACACGACGATATGGTAATCCTAATTCTTCTAAGATTGCTTCAGCGTTTGTAGTCATTTCTTCTAAAGCATCCCAAGAATCTTCAGGTTTTTCAAAGCGTACCATTTCAACTTTGTCGAATTGGTGTAAACGAATTAAACCTCTTGTATCTCTACCAGCTGAACCCGCTTCACTACGGAAACATGCAGATTGTCCAGTGAATTTTTCAGGTAAGACACCTGGTTGGATGATTTCATCACGATAGAAGTTTGTTAAAGGTACTTCAGCAGTTGGAATTGTATATAGTCCTTCTTTTTCTACTTTAAATAAATCTTCTTCGAATTTAGGTAATTGACCAGTACCATACATTGTATCAGCGTTAACTAATTGAGGTACCATCATTTCAGTGTAACCATGTTGTGTTGTATGTTTAGTAATCATGTAGTTCATTAATGCACGTTCTAATTGTGCACCGTCTCTTGTTAGATAAACGAAACGTGCGCCAGAAATTTTAGCGGCACGATCGAAGTCAGCCATTTTAAGATCTTCTACGATATCCCAGTGTGCTTTCGCTTCGAAATCAAATTCACGAGGTGTACCCCATTTTTTAACTTCGATATTTTCTTCATCTGAAGCGCCTTGTGGTACATCATCATTGATAAGGTTTGGAATACGACATAGAATATCAGACATTTTATTATCAATTTCATTTAATTGTGTATCATATTCTTTAATGTCATCACCTAATTGACGCATTTCAGCGATAACATCATCAGCATTTTCTTTATTACGTTTTTTCTGAGCGATTTCTTCACTTACTTTATTACGTTTCGCTTTCATCTCTTCTGTCTTGCTTATTAATGTACGACGCTTTTCATCTAATTCTAATACCTCATCGACTACTTTAGGGTCGTCTCCTCTTAATTCAATTTTGCTCTTAACTTTGTCTGGCTCTGTTCTAAAAAGTTTAATATCTAACATGAAACCTTCATCCTTTCCCATAAAAAATATATATTTAGCATGCCAACTATGTATATAAAAGCATACAAAAAGACCACGCCCCGACAAGGGACGTGGTCTACGCGTTGCCACCCTATTTAACAAACAAAGCAAACATCTCAATGAAATGTAACTTCGTTTGCACTTAACTAAAATAACGGTTATTCGCCGATTGCTCACTAAATGTAGGTAGATTCATATTAAAGTGGATTACTTGTTCTCACTAACCACAAGCTCTCTGAAATCCATCAATAATACTACTTGGCCTACGAACAATGTTTTATTAACTTACTCACAATATAGCAAAGTTTTTTGTAATTTTCAAGTTATTTTAAAATTCAATCATTTTCATTTTATGAATGTATTAATGATATGCACTATCCTTTAAGTACTGTGCTACGGCTTCTATGTCCTTATGGAATTGTCTATCCTGTTTGATAGATGGCACAATGTTTCTAAATTCGTCATATTTGTCTCGTGTTTTAGGTGATAGTTGATTGACACCTTTTAACTCAACTGCTTGTAACGCAATAATACATTCAATCGCAATAACTCGTCGTGCATTTTCAATCATTTGATAACCATGTCTTGAAGCAATTGTTCCCATAGACACATGATCTTCTTGGTTAGCTGAAGATGGTATAGAATCTACACTCGCTGGATGTGCAAGTGTTTTATTCTCAGAAACTAGGCTCGCAGCCACATATTGCATAATCATCGCACCACTTTGTAAACCAGGTTCTGGACTTAAGAATGCAGGTAGACCGTTATTCAATTGCGGATTCACTAGTCGTTCCACACGTCGTTCTGAAACATTCGCTAATTCACTGACACCTAATTTCAAATGATCAAGCGCAAAGGCGATAGGTTGTCCATGGAAGTTACCACCAGATATGACTGTTGTTTCACCGTCTTCATCAAAGATAAGCGGATTATCATTTGAAGCATTCATTTCAAACTCTAACTTTTCTTTTACGTAGTTAAACACTTGATAACTTGCGCCATGAATTTGTGGAATACAACGTAAAGAATAAGCATCTTGAACACGAATCTCAGCTTGTCTTGTTGTTAACTTTGAGTCTGCTAACCAATCACGCATACGTGCCGCGACATCTACTTGTTCTTGACTATTTCTAACTGCATGTACTCTATGATCATATGCATCAACAATACCATTTAACGCTTGATGCGTGAGCGCCGCAACCCACTCTGCTTGGTAACCTAGGTCTTCCGCTTCAATATAATTAATGACCCCTTGTGCAGTCATAGCCTGTGTACCATTAATTAATGCTAATCCTTCTTTAGCTTGTAGATGTAATGGTGCTCTTCCTAATTCATTTAAGACGTAACGACTATCAACTTCTTCGTTTTTAAAGTAAACAAGCCCTTCACCAATAAGTGCTAAAGCTAAATGAGATAATGGTGCTAAATCACCTGAGGCACCGAGTGAACCTTGTTGAGGAATGACAGGAATAATACGCTCATTAATGAAATATTTGAGCTGATCGACCAATTCTAACGTTACTCCTGAATTTCCTTTTAATAATGTATTAAGACGTAAAATCATCATCACGAGTGATACCTCTTCAGAAAATGGCTCACCCATCCCACAAGCGTGTGAACGTATTAAATTAACTTGTAAGTCATTATATTGAGTCGAATCAATACGCACATCACTAAATAAACCAAACCCTGTAGTGATCCCATAAATGGTTTCTTTATCATTAATAATTCTTTCTACTACACTTCTACTTTTTTTAACTCTTTCTAATGCTTCCTCTGTGATTTCAATTTTTAAATCTTGGTGTAATAATTGTTTAATATCTTCAATCGTTAAAGCTTCTCCATTTAAAAATAAAGTCATAGAAACAGCTCCCCTTTATGTAGAATTAAAACTTCCATTATCAAAAAGTATACGTTTTCATTTTTATATAAACAATACCTTTTACAATTTTTATAATACATTAACAATTTAATTATTTAATACACTAAAATATTGTCATTGTTATACTTGGTATATATATCGTTACATTTCTTAAATTCCTATTGACGAAAGTGTATTACAGGTATAGTATTTTTTATTGTATTTAAAAGCACACACATCGTTGTGACTTATATTCAATATCAAATGAATCAATGAACATAAACCGGTTTGTATAATAGAAATAGATAATCCGGTAAAAGGAGGTTTAGGTAGATGGAAACTTTAGATACTATTAATATTCCTAAAAGAAAAGAAGAGTCTCATAAAGGTGATTACGGTAAAATCCTATTAATTGGTGGATCTGCTAATTTAGGTGGTGCAATCATGTTAGCAGCACGTGCATGTGTATTTAGTGGTAGTGGTTTAATTACTGTAGCAACACACCCAACTAATCATGCTGCATTACATTCTCGATGCCCGGAAGCAATGGTTATCGATATTAACGATACAAAGATGCTTACTAAAATGATTGAAATGACAGACAGTATCTTAATTGGACCTGGACTTGGTGTAGACTTTAAAGGAAATAATGCCATTACTTTCCTATTACAAAACATCCAACCTCATCAGAATTTAATAGTAGACGGTGATGCTATTACTATTTTTAGTAAACTTAAACCTCAACTACCTTCATGTCGAGTAATTTTTACGCCACATCAAAAAGAGTGGGAACGTTTAAGTGGTATCCCAATTGAAGAACAAACTTATGAGCGTAATCGTGAAGCGGTTGATCGTATTGGCGCGACAGTTGTTCTAAAAAAACATGGTACTGAGATTTACTTTAGAAATGAAGATTATAAACTATCTATCGGTAGCCCAGCTATGGCAACTGGTGGTATGGGAGATACTTTAGCAGGAATGATTACTAGCTTCGTAGGCCAATTTGACAGTATAAAAGAAGCGGTGATGAGTGCCACATATACACATAGTTATATCGGAGAAAAGCTTTCTGAAACAATGTATGTCGTACCACCATCACGTTTAATCAATGAAATTCCATTCGCAATGAAACAATTAGAAGAATAGCTTATATAGGGAATATGGTCACATTTAACAGTCACCATATCCCTTTTTATTACATAAAAATAAGACTCCCCTGATGATAGGGGAGTCTTATTTTCTACTTTATATTATGGTTTATTCATCTTCATTATCTTCTGAATCGTTTTCGATATCTTCATTTACACGATCCATAAAGTCTTGTCTTACATCGATTCGTTCATCGCCATCTTGAGTGTCTTCTGAACCTTGTTCTTCATCAGTAACTTCCGTTTGAATCGCTTTGCCTGGTGCGCCACCTTCGATAACTTCTTCGTTACTAGACTCACCTTGAGCATTATTACTTTCAATATCTGATTCTGCTTCATCAGCGTCATCTTCTTGTTTTACTTTAGCTACTGTTGAAACAAATTGGTCATCACCTAAACGCATAAGTCGAACACCTTGTGCAGAACGACCATTTTGTGAGATGTCATGTACATCTAGACGTATAATCACACCTGCATTCGTTACAACCATTAAGTCTTCTTCACCTGTAACAGTTGTAATACACACGATATTACCATTACGTTCTGTAATTGTTGCCGTCTTAATACCTTTACCGCCACGATTTGATAATCGGTAATCAGCAACTGGTGTACGTTTACCGTATCCATTTTCAGTAACAACTAATACTTCATCTTCACTATTCGCATGTGCGACATCTAAACCGACTACTTCATCACCTTCACGTAATGTGATACCTTTCACACCTGCTGCTGTACGGCCAAGTGGACGTAATGCTTTTTCAGAGAATCTAATCAATGAAGCATGTGCAGTACCAATAAGGATATCTTCTTCACCATCTGTTAGTCTAACTGCAATTAACTCATCATCTTCTTTAAAGTTAATCGCAATTTTACCGTTCTTATTAATACGAGAGAAGTTACTTAATGATGATCGTTTAACGATACCTTTACGTGTTGCAAATACTAGGTAATCGTCTTCACTTTCAAGGTCTTTAACAGCAATCATTGTGCTAATACTTTCATCATTTTCAAGTTCAATCGCATTAACAATTGGGATACCTTTGGATTGACGAGATAATTCTGGTACTTCGTAACCTTTAAGTTTGTATACGCGACCTTTATTCGTAAAGAATAAGACATTGTCGTGAGTACTTAAAGTTACTAATTGACTCACAAAGTCTTCTTCTAATGTATTCATACCTTGTACACCACGACCACCACGGTTTTGGGCACGATATGTAGATACAGGAAGACGTTTAATATAATTGTTATGACTTAATGTAATTACAATTTGTTCTTCTGGGATTAAATCTTCATCTTCTAAATCATCTAATCCGCCAAGTTGAATTTCTGTACGACGTTCGTCACCATAACGTTCTTTAATTTCTGTTAATTCGTCACGAACTAATTGTAGTAATACTTCTTCATCCGCTAAAATCGCTTCTAATTCATCAATATAAGCTAATAATTCGTTATATTCTGATTCAATTTTGTCTCTTTCTAAACCAGTTAAACGTCTTAAACGCATATCTAAGATAGCTTGTGCTTGTCTTTCAGATAATTTGAAGCGTTCTTGTAAGCTTTCCATTGCCACTTTATCTGTTTCAGATTCACGAATCGTACTAATAATTTCATCAATATGATCAAGTGCAATTCTTAAACCTTCTAAGATATGAGCACGGTCTTTTGCTTTTCTTAAATTGTATTCTGTACGTCTACGTACAACCGTTTTTTGATGTTCTAAGTAATGGACTAATGCTTCTTTAAGATTAATCAACTTAGGTCTGCCATTGACTAAGGCAATCATATTCACACCAAATGATGTTTGTAATGGTGTTTGTTTATATAAGTTATTTAAGATAACACTTGCGTTAGCGTCTTTACGAATATCAATAACAACTCTTACACCTGTACGTAAACTTGTTTCATCACGTAAGTCCGTAATACCATCAATTTTTTTATCACGTACAAGTTCAGCAATTTTTTCGATCATTCGTGCCTTGTTAACTTGGAATGGAATTTCTGTAACAACAATACGTTGACGTCCGCCACCACGTTCTTCAATTTCAGCACGTGAGCGCATTTGTATAGAACCTCTACCTGTTTCATAAGCACGTCTAATACCACTTTTACCTAAGATAAGACCAGCAGTTGGAAAATCTGGACCTTGAATATCTTCCATTAATTCACTGATTGAGATGTCTGGGTTCTTACTTAAACTAAGTACGCCATCAATCACCTCTGTCAAATTATGAGGTGGTATATTAGTCGCCATACCTACGGCGATACCTGCCGCACCATTGACTAATAAGTTAGGGAAACGTGCAGGTAAGACTGACGGCTCTCTTTCGTTACCATCATAGTTATCAATAAAATCAATTGTATCTTTATTAATATCACGTAGTAATTCTAGCGTAATTTTAGTCATACGTGCTTCGGTATAACGCATGGCAGCTGCGCCATCACCATCCATGGAACCAAAGTTACCTTGTCCATCCACAAGTGGATAACGATAACTGAATTCTTGTGCCATTCTTACCATAGCCTCGTAAATAGATGAGTCACCATGTGGGTGATATTTACCCATAACATCCCCAACGATACGTGCGGATTTTTTATATGGCTTGTCTGGAGTCATACCTTGTTCGTTTAATCCGTACAGTATACGACGATGTACTGGTTTTAATCCATCTCTGACGTCTGGTAATGCACGAGAAACGATAACACTCATTGCATAGTCTAGGAATGATTCGCGCATTTCATTGGTTATATTTCGTTCATTAATTCTTGATTGAGGTAATTCAGCCATCAAGAGATCCTCCTTCAAAAGTTCAGTTCATAGTGCTTAGAAATCTAGGTTGGCATAGACTGCGTTATCTTCAATAAATTGTCTACGGTTTTCAACAATGTCACCCATTAACATTTCAAATGTTTGGTCGGCATCAATTGCATCTTCTAATGTTACTTGTAACATTGAACGATGTTCTGGATTCATCGTAGTTTCCCATAATTGGTCGGCATTCATTTCACCAAGACCTTTATAACGGGCAATAGACCATTTAGGTGTTGGATTTAATTCTGCTTTTAATTTATCTAGTTCTCTATCGTTGAAGACATAATATTTTTGCTTACCTTGCGTTAATTTGTATAACGGTGGTTGTGCAATATAAACGTATCCCGCTTCAATTAACGGTCTCATAAAACGATAGAAGAATGTTAATAACAATGTTCTGATATGGGCACCATCAACATCAGCATCTGTCATAATTACAATTTTATGATAACGTGCTTTACTAATATCAAATTCTCCACCGATACCCGTACCAAATGCTGTAATCATAGAACGAATTTCATTGTTATTTAAAATACGATCTAGACGTGCTTTTTCAACATTAAGAATCTTACCTCTCAATGGTAAAATCGCCTGTGTGCTTGAGTCACGGCCTGATTTAGTAGACCCACCGGCAGAGTCCCCTTCGACTAAGAAAATTTCACTTTCTTCAGGGTTTTTACTAGAGCAGTCAGCAAGTTTACCAGGTAAACTTGAAATCTCTAATGCTGATTTACGACGTGTCACTTCACGTGCTTTCTTTGCAGCAACACGTGCACGAGATGCCATAATACCTTTTTCAACAATAATTCTACCAACACTAGGATTTTCATATAAGAAACGTTCAAAGTGCTCAGAGAATAATTTATCTACAACTTGTCGCACTTCAGAGTTTCCTAATTTTGTTTTCGTTTGACCTTCGAATTGAGGATCACCATGTTTGATAGAAATAATAGCTGTTAGACCCTCACGTGTGTCTTCACCTGAAAGTCTATCTTTATCTTCTTTGATAATTTTACTATTCATACCATAACTATTTAATACACGTGTTAACGCACGTTTAAAGCCATCTTCATGCGTACCACCTTCATACGTGTGGATATTGTTGGCATATGTTAATAAATTCGTTGAATAGCCTTTATTATATTGGATCGCAATTTCAACTTCGATATCATCTTTAGATTGGTGAATGTAAATAGGTTCGCCATGGATAGGTTCCTTATTTTCATTCAACATTTCTACATAAGACTTAATCCCACCCTCATAGTGATAAGAATCTTGTCTGATATCATCTTCGTCTCGCTCATCCGTTAAAGTGATTTGAATACCTTTGTTCAAGAATGCTAACTCACGAATACGTTGTTGTAATGTTTCATAGTTGTAAACAGTTGTTTCAGTAAAGATACTACTATCCGCTTTAAAACGAATTGCTGTACCTGTTTTATCTGTGCTACCAATTTCTTTTAAATCAAATTGAGGTACACCTTTTTTATAGGCTTGGTGATAAATCGTATCGTTACGATGTACGTATACTTCTAAATCCTCTGATAGGGCATTAACAACGGATGAACCTACACCATGTAGACCACCTGATACTTTGTATCCGCCACCACCGAATTTACCTCCGGCATGAAGTACAGTTAAAATAACCTCAACTGCTGGACGTCCCATTTTTTCTTGAATATCTACTGGGATACCACGACCATTGTCAGTAACTTTAATCCAATTATCTTTTTCAATTGTTACGTTAATTTCATCAGCATAGCCTGCTAATGCTTCGTCAATACTATTATCAACAATTTCCCATACTAAATGGTGCAAGCCTCTTTCTGAAGTTGAACCGATATACATACCAGGTCGTTTACGGACCGCTTCTAGTCCTTCTAATACTTGTATCTGCCCAGCACCATAATTATCTGTGTTGTTTACATCTGACAATGTATTCACCATCACTTTCTGTTACTTTATAATTTCACCTTGATTTATACGGTATAACTTAGCATTATTCATGATTTCATGATCAATACCGTCTACGGATGTCGTAGTTACAAATGTCTGTACTTTATGTTGAATTGTACTCAATAAGTGCGTTTGACGTGAGTCATCTAATTCACTCAACACATCATCTAGTAATAAAATTGGATATTCTCCAACTTCTATATTCATTAGTTCAATTTCAGCTAACTTAATTGACAATGCGGTTGTTCTCTGTTGACCTTGTGAACCATACGTTTGCGCATCCATGCCGTTAACATTAAAACCTAAATCGTCACGATGTGGTCCAAAGAGACACACACCACGGTCTTTCTCTCTTTGAAGATTGTCATTAAGTAATGTCAGAATCTCTTCTAACATTTCTGATTCCGTTTGGTCCTGATGACTTAATTTCAAACTTGGTAAATATTTAAGCGCCAATTGTTCACGCTCATTCGTAATACCTGCATGAATGGGTTGAGCTAATTGTTCTAGTTCTTTAATAAAATGTTCACGACGCAACGTCACCTTTAACGCATATTCAGCAAATTGTTGATTTAAGACTTCCAGCATAGTTGTGTCAGTCTTATTACCAATTTGTAGTTGCTTTAGGTAATTGTTCTTTTGTTTTAAAATACGTTGATATTGAGAAAGATCGTTTAAATAGACTGCTGATATTTGTCCTAATTCCATGTCTATAAAACGACGGCGTATTAGAGGTGATCCTTTGACGATATTCAAATCTTCCGGCGCAAAAAGAACCACATTTAGATGCCCGATATATTGTGTTAGTCTACTTTGCTCTAAGTGGTTGACCTTCACTTGCTTACCTCTTTTAGTAATGAACATCGTCAGTGGCATTGTGCCATGTCTATAATTTAGCTCACCTTCTATTTTAGCATACTCAGAATCAAAACGTATGAGTTCCTTGTCATTAGAAGTTCTGTGGCTTTTTGCCAAAGCTAAAGTGTAAATTGATTCAAGGAGATTCGTCTTTCCTTGTGCATTCTCACCTATGAGAATATTCACTTCAGGATGACAATCGATTGTAACCTGTTCATAGTTACGATAGTTTTCCAATTGGAGTGTATTTAGTTTCATTGTTCACCTTGGTGAATGATTAAAAAAGCACCCGTATCTTCAGGTAATTCAGGTATATCAATTCGATCATGATGTTCTAATTTTTTGCCACGTCTAACTTCACGTTGACCATTAATTAAAACCTCGAAATCTTGTAGGAACCATTTCGCTTGGCCACCTGATTCAATAATACCTTCTGTTTTCAGAAATTGACCTAAAGTAATGTCACCTTCTACAACAACTTCTTGAATCAAATTCATCACTCCATTTCTTTTTATGTCATTAATATATTATACCTGTTTTGCGCTCAAATTTCATGTGAAACAAAGAATGTAAACGTTTACTTATTGTGATAATATCTCTATTTTAAATTTAATGGCTATTTCCATTACTTTTTTTAGTTATGTATTAACGTCATTTTAATTTTAAAAGGCATATTAGCTCATTTTTCTATAAATCGATAAATTCCTCATAAAAATATTTTCTTACGCTTAAAGAAAGGCTCACACACTTTAAAATGAATTTTAAATTAAAAATAGCCGAGACATTTAATCGTGTCTCAGCTATTATTTATTTTCGCTTTTAAATATTGATTAGTAAGTACGGATTGGTAAGATCAATTGAGTGACTGAGTCATCGTCTTTAGGTTTTAAGATGAATGGTTTCATCGTACCAAAGAATTCGACTTCGACTTCGTCATTATCAATCGCTTTTAATGCATCCATCATATATTTTGAGTTGAACGAAATTTTAAGATTGCCACCTTCTACATCAGTTGCTGTCACTTCTTCTTTTACAGTACCAATTTCTGGAGACGTTGATGATAGTTCAACAACTTCATTACCAGTGCTTAATTTGATGACATTATTACCGCCTTCTCTAGCTAATAATGATGCACGATCAATCGCATGGTAAAACTCACCATTGTTAATTCCTAATTTGATTTCATAGTTTTCAGGGAATAAACGCGTTGTATCTGGATAATGACCTTCTAATAAACGAGAAATGAAATTAACATGACCTACTCTAAATAATACTTGGTTAGATGCGAAGAAAATATCAATATCTTCATCACTATCGCTCATAATTTTATTTAATTCAGATAAAGCTTTACCAGGAATGATGACATTTTTATTTTCAGATGTATCTTCTAATTTTAACTTTCTTACAGCCAAGCGGTGTGAGTCAGTTGCTGTGCATATTAATTCATTATCTTGTATAAGCCAATTCACACCAGTTAATACTGGGCGTGTTTCTGAGGTGGACACTGCAAAATTAGTTTGTGCGATGATATTTTTTAGTACTTTTACAGATAATTGAATAGCGTCATCTCTTGATACTTCTGGTAATAGTGGATATTGATCTGGATCTAAACCACTTAAGTTGAATTCAGAATGACCAGATGTAATGAGTGTTTGGAATTGCTCATTAGTAGATAATTTAACATCTTTACCTGGTAATTTTTTAATAATATCAACGAAGAAACGACCAGGAAGTACAACTGATCCTGTTTCTGTAATTTCAACAATTTCTTCACCATCAACTTGTTTTGGAATAGTGATTTCTATTGATATTTCTGAATCTGACCCAGTTAAAATGACTTCATTATCTTTAGCATCAATTTTGATACCTGTTAAAATCGGTAAAGTTGTTCTAGGTGAGATAGCCTTTAATGTGTCGTTAAGTTGATTAATAAAATAATCTCTTTTAATTGTGAATTCCATCATTAAATTTAAACTCCTTCCAGTCGTTTATATATAATTATATAGGTTTTAAATTCATAGTAATAGTAGTAGGGCCTGTGAATTAGTGGATAAGTGACAATAAGTCTGACATAGCAAAGTTATACACATGTGGATAAAGTGTGCATACTGTGTACACCTTTTCAACATTGTCCACAATCCACAAGTTGATTATTTTTTTAGAATCATACAACGCCAACAAAATGATGAATGTTTTTTCGATGTAATTATTCCCTTTTATAATCAATTTTAATCTTCAATTCGAACTGTACTATAACAGCTCAAGTTTTTAAATTATTTCCCAACTATTGGTTTCTGATTTCTTTTTCTAAATTTTCCACTTCTTGTTTAAATGTAGGATCTGCTTTAATATCATTTACAATTTTTTCGTGAGCATGAATCACGGTTGTATGATCACGCCCGCCAAACTCTTCACCAATCTTAGGTAATGAAAAATCTGTAAGTTCACGTGAAAGATACATCGCTATTTGTCGTGGATAGGCAATAGATTTCGTACGCTTTTTGGCACTAAAGTCCTCTATGCGAACGTTATAGTATTGTCCAACGACTTTTTGTATATCTTGAATGGTAATCTTTTTAGATTTAGGTGCTTGTATAATATCTTTTAAAGCTTCCGCAGCTAATTCAGTCGTGATAGGTTTACCTTGTAATTGTGAATATGCTAGTAAACGTGTTAAAGCACCTTCAAGTTCACGAATATTGGATTGAATTTGATTAGCAATGTAGTTTAAAGATTCCATTGGTATATCTAAATTCTCTTCTTCAATCTTTTTCTGTAGAATAGCCATTCTTGTTTCATAATCTGGTGGTGTAATATCCACAATTAAGCCCCATTCAAAGCGAGAACGAAGTCGATCTGATAATTTTGAGATCTCTTTTGGTGGACGGTCACTAGAAATAACAATTTGTTTATTATTGTTATGCAATTCATTGAAAGTATGGAAGAATTCCTCTTGTGTTTGCTCCTTATTTTGAATGAACTGTATATCATCGATTAGTAAAACGTCGATATTACGGTATTTCTCTCTAAAAGCATCACCTTGGTTATCACGAATTGACTTAATAAATTCGTTTGTAAACTTTTCACTAGATGTATAAATCACATTAGCATTAGGATTATTACTCAAAACATGATGTCCAATGGCATGCATTAGATGAGTCTTTCCTAATCCAACTCCACCATAAATAAATAATGGATTGTATGCTTCGGCTGGTGCTTCTGCTACTGCTAAACTCGCAGCATGTGGAAAACGGTTGCCTGGTCCGATTACAAATGTGTCAAACGTATTGTGTGTATTAAATTGTTCAATACCACCCGGGTTATCGACATTTTGATGTTGTTTAGTTTCTTGAGCTGCAGGTTCTTCAGGTTGTTTTTGATCGGCGTTCATATATTTTGATAGTTCTTCTTCAGTTATAAAACGAGGTTCGACTTCATAACCGATCACTTCATATATGATGCTTTGCATAATCTCACTATATTTTTGATTGAGCCAATTCGCATTGAAAGATTCACTGACTAATACGATGGCTTTATCATTTTGGAGTGAATAGAGTTGCGTATCTTTTACGAAAGTATCAAAACTAATTTTTGAAATTCGTTCTTTGGCGAGGTCTAATACTTTTTCCCAAATTTCTTTTTCAGACATAAATAACTCCATCTTTCTCAAAATTTTTTAGTTATACACAAAAATAACACCCGTGGATAAAAATAATCACAGCATGTTAATAATTATCCACAAGTTAATCACAGACAGTGGATAACTTAAAGCACACTATGATTTATGCACAGCTAATTTGTATATAAATCTAATAAATAAATCCTTATAAAATCAATGATTAAACGACTTATCCACACAATTATACTTTTTCAGTAATATAGATGTCAAATGACTGTGAATATGTTCGTAAAAGATGTGAAAACTTGTGAATATCAACCTAATTGTCCACAAATTTACAATAATGCTATGTTGATAAGTGGATAACTTCGCACAATATTCATAATCGTTAAAAAATGGAGATTATAACAGTTTGGGAAATAATTTATAAAGCTGTATGAAAAATGAATATCCAATAAAAGCTAAATAAATTTGGGAGTGGTTAGTTTGATAATTAATATAGAAGAATCAATTTAAAATGAGCTTGCTTTATAAGTGGTAATTTGTTATATTGTAGTAGTTGCTTGAAATATGACTAGATAATAAGTATATTAAACCAAGAATTTCTTATAGCAGTCAGTTAATAAGAGGAATCTCTTATGTATAAGTTTGTTGCTATTATATTAATAGTTACTCACTTTAACAATTATCTATCTATAAATTTAGCAGGGCTTTGATCCTGGAGATGTTAGATAACTTAATAAAGATGGAGGTGTTTTTACATGGTAAAACGTACTTATCAACCAAATAAACGTAAACATAGTAAAGTTCATGGTTTCAGAAAACGCATGAGCACTAAAAATGGCCGTAAAGTCTTAGCGCGCCGTCGTCGTAAAGGCCGTAAAGTTTTATCTGCATAAGATCACTGACTCATCAGTGGTCTTTTTTTTCGTTTTGAATACAGTAATTTTATTCAAACATTAACAATCAAATGTAGTATTGATTGTGTTAATTGATAGATGATAGAGAAAAACTTTTGACTGAAATCAGCGTTTTCAATATAAATGCTGGTTTATTTTTAGTTAAATTTTAGATGGTTTATAATACTAAGGTAAGAGAATTTGATAAGCGAGTGATGTTTGGTGGAAAAGGCGTACCGTATAAAGAAGAATGCAGATTTTCAAAAAATATATAAAAGTGGAAAGTCTGTCGCAAATAGACAATTCGTAGTATATACCTATGATAATAAAGAACAAGAACATTTTCGCTTAGGAATTAGCGTTTCAAAAAAAATAGGTAACGCTGTTACTAGAAATAAAATTAAGAGAGCGATAAGAGAAAACTTTAAAGTTCATAAACAAGATATTATAACGAAAGATATTATTGTGATTGCAAGACAACCAGCTAAAAAAATGTCCACTTTAGAAATTCAAGGTAGTTTAGAACATGTACTTAAAATAGCTAAAGTATTTAATAAGAAAATTCAATAGGGTAGGGGAGCTAGTTTTAGACGTACGTAAGTCTAACTTCAGACAACCCGAAGTCTAACCTATGTATTTCGAACAAGATAATAGCTTTTTGAAATGAAACAATTTACAATATAATATTGAAAATTTACTTGAATAAGGAGGCCAGCCTAACAATGGACTTTGATACAATTACTAGTATTTCAACGCCAATGGGCGAAGGTGCGATTGGTATTGTGAGACTTTCTGGTCCACAAGCAGTTGAAATTGGAGATAAACTATATAAAGGTAAGAAACCATTAGCAGAAGTTGATTCACATACAATAAATTACGGTCATATTATTGACCCAGAAACAAATGAGACAGTTGAAGAGGTCATGATTTCCGTCTTAAGAGCACCTAAAACATTTACTAGAGAAGATATCATTGAAATCAATTGTCATGGCGGTATTTTAACTATTAATCGCATATTAGAATTAACAATGACGCATGGCGCTCGAATGGCTGAACCAGGTGAATATACAAAACGTGCATTCTTAAATGGAAGAATTGATTTATCTCAAGCAGAAGCAGTAATGGACTTTATTCGTTCTAAGACAGATCGTGCTTCAAAAGTAGCGATGAATCAAATAGAGGGGCGTTTAAGTGATTTAATTAAACGTCAACGTCAGTCAATATTGGAGATACTTGCTCAGGTTGAGGTAAATATCGATTATCCAGAGTATGACGATGTAGAAGATGCGACCACAGAGTTCTTATTACAACAATCTAAAAATATCAAACAAGAAATTAATCAACTATTAGAAACAGGTGCACAGGGTAAAATAATGAGAGAAGGTCTCTCCACTGTTATTGTAGGCCGACCAAACGTAGGTAAGTCTTCAATGCTAAATAACCTTATTCAAGATAATAAAGCGATTGTAACGGAAGTAGCCGGTACTACAAGAGATGTATTAGAAGAATATGTTAATGTCAGAGGTGTACCACTTCGTTTAGTAGATACAGCAGGTATTCGAGATACTGAAGACATAGTAGAGAAAATAGGTGTTGAACGTTCACGTAAAGCACTGAGTCAAGCTGACTTAATCTTATTTGTGTTGAATAATAATGAAGCACTCACGGAAGATGACCAAACGTTATATGATGTTGTTAAAAATGAAGATGTAATTGTAATTATCAATAAAACAGATTTAGAAACACATCTAGACATTAATGAAGTTAAAGAAATGATTGGTGACACACCACTAATCCAAACTTCTATGTTAAAACAAGAAGGTATCGATGAATTAGAAATACAAATCAGAGATTTATTCTTTGGTGGAGATGTTCAAAACCAAGACATGACTTATGTATCTAACTCACGCCATATTTCATTACTTAAACAAGCAAGACAATCAATCCAAGATGCGATTGATGCAGCCGAATCAGGCATACCAATGGATATGGTACAAATCGATTTAACACGCACTTGGGAGATTTTAGGTGAAATTATTGGCGAATCTGCAAGTGATGAATTAATTGATCAGTTATTTAGTCAATTCTGTTTAGGTAAATAGCGAATATAAATAGGGAAGTTAATCCAGTAGGGGTATATTTCTCAGACAAATAGATGAATGTTTAATAAGGAGGTTCAACAATTGGTTCAAGAATATGATGTAATTGTAATTGGTGCAGGCCATGCTGGAATAGAAGCAGGTTTAGCATCAGCAAGACGTGGCGCTAAAACATTAATGTTAACAATCAATTTAGATAATATTGCCTTTATGCCATGTAATCCATCAGTAGGTGGCCCGGCTAAAGGGATTGTTGTACGTGAAATTGATGCATTAGGTGGCCAAATGGCTAAGACAATAGATAAAACGCATATCCAAATGCGTATGTTAAATACAGGTAAAGGACCAGCTGTTAGAGCATTACGTGCACAAGCTGATAAAGTGCTATACCAACAAGAGATGAAGAATGTTATCGAGGATGAAGATAACTTAGATATCATGCAAGGTATGGTAGATGAACTAATTATTGAAGATGACGAAGTTAAAGGCGTACGTACAAATATCGGTACAGAGTATCGCTCTAAAGCAGTGGTTATTACGACTGGTACATTTTTACGTGGTGAAATCATCTTAGGTAACATGAAGTACTCCAGTGGTCCAAACCACCAATTACCATCTGTCACATTAGCAGATAATTTAAGAGGATTAGGTTTCGAGGTGGTACGTTTTAAAACAGGAACACCACCACGTGTTAACTCTAAAACAATCGATTACTCAAAAACTGAAATCCAACCTGGCGATGATGTAGGACGTGCTTTCAGTTATGAAACAACAGAATATATTTTAGACCAATTACCATGTTGGTTAACTTATACTAACGACAAAACACATCAAGTGATTGACGACAACTTACATTTATCTGCAATGTACTCTGGAATGATTAAAGGTACAGGGCCAAGATATTGTCCATCAATCGAAGACAAATTTGTACGTTTCAATGATAAACCACGTCATCAATTATTCTTAGAACCAGAAGGACGTAATACTAATGAAGTATACGTTCAAGGATTATCAACAAGTCTACCTGAACACGTTCAAAGACAAATGTTAGAGACGATACCTGGATTAGAAAAAGCGGACATGATGCGTGCAGGTTATGCCATTGAATATGATGCAATTGTTCCAACTCAATTATGGCCGACGCTAGAAACTAAAATGATTAAGAATTTATATACTGCTGGCCAAATTAACGGTACATCAGGTTATGAAGAAGCGGCAGGACAAGGAATTATGGCTGGTATTAATGCAGCAGGTAAAGTATTAGGTAAAGAAGAGAAAATCTTAAGTCGTTCCGATGCATATATTGGTGTACTAATCGATGATTTAGTGACAAAAGGTACAAATGAACCATATCGTTTATTAACATCACGTGCAGAATACCGTTTATTATTACGTCATGATAATGCTGACTTACGTCTTACAGATTTAGGACATGAGCTAGGTTTAATTTCGGATGAACGTTATGCGCAGTTTAATCATAAACGTCAACAAATAAAAGATGAAATTCAAAGATTAACAGATATCCGTATCAAACCAAATGACCATACACAATCAGTGATCGAAGCAAATGGTGGTTCTAAACTTAAAGATGGTATATTAGCTATCGATTTATTACGTAGACCTGAAATGACATATGATACGATATTAGAAATCTTGGAAGAAGATCATCAATTACCTTCAGAAGTTGAAGAACAAGTTGAAATTCAAACAAAATATGAAGGTTATATCAATAAATCATTACAACAAGTTGAAAAAGTAAAACGCATGGAACAAAAGAAAATTCCTGAAGACTTAGACTATAGTAAAGTTGATAGTTTAGCTTCAGAAGCTAGAGAAAAACTAGCAGAAGTTAAACCACTAAATATTGCGCAAGCTTCAAGAATTTCTGGTGTTAACCCAGCTGATATTTCAATTTTACTTGTATATTTAGAACAAGGAAAACTTCAAAGGGTGAATCAATAATGAGTATAGAATGGCTATCTGAGAAACTAAAAGAACACAACATCGAATTATCGAACACTCAAAAAGAACAATTTCAAACATACTATCAGTTACTTGTTGAATGGAATGAAAAGATGAATTTGACAAGTATTACGGATGAACATGAAGTGTATTTAAAGCATTTTTATGATTCAATCACACCAAGTTTCTATTATGACTTTAAGGGTTCATTATCAATATGTGATGTGGGTGCAGGTGCAGGTTTCCCAAGTATTCCATTGAAAATCATCTTCCCTGAGTTGAAAGTGACAATAGTCGATTCATTAAATAAGCGTATCCAATTTTTAAATCATTTAGCGGACGCTTTAGGTCTCCAAGATGTGAGTTTTGTGCATGATCGTGCAGAAACCTTTGGTAAGGGAGACTACAGGGAGTCTTACGATATCGTTACTGCCCGCGCTGTTGCGCGTCTAACTGTACTAAGTGAATTGTGTCTACCTTTAGTTAAAAAAGGTGGCCAATTCATAGCTTTAAAATCATCTAAAGGTGAAGAAGAGTTAGACGAAGCTCAATTTGCAATTAATGTATTAGGTGGTAATGTTAAAGAAACCTTTAACTTTGAATTGCCAGAAGAAGCGGGAGAAAGACAAATGATTGTCATTGATAAACGACGACAAACATCTAAGAAATACCCAAGAAAACCAGGTACACCCAATAAATCTCCTTTACTTGAGAAGTAAGATATGATGATATAGAAATGAATGAGAGGGAGCGAATGGATTATGAAGAAACCTTTTTCAAAATTATTTGGTTTAAAAAACAAAGATGACATCATGGGTTCTATTGAAGAAGACCGAAATAATAATGTTGAGTCCATTCATATTGAACGTATCGTACCTAATCGTTATCAACCTAGACAAGTATTTGAACCAAGTAAAATACAGGAGCTTGCAGAATCAATTAAAGAGCATGGATTATTACAACCTATTGTAGTAAGACCTATTGAAGAAGATATGTTTGAAATCATTGCAGGTGAACGCAGATTTAGAGCAATGCAATCTTTAAATATGTCTCAAGCAGATGTCATTATCAGAGATATGGATGATGAAGAAACTGCAGTGGTTGCATTAATTGAAAATATTCAACGTGAAAACTTATCTGTAGTAGAAGAAGCGGAAGCATATAAAAAGCTACTTGAACTTGGTGATGTGACACAGAGTGAGTTGGCGAAAAGTTTAGGTAAAAGCCAAAGTTTCATTGCTAACAAGCTACGTTTACTAAAATTAGCACCTAAAGTCATTACAAGATTAAGAGAAGGTAAGATAACTGAACGTCATGCACGTGCTGTACTCGTATTATCCGAGGAAGATCAAGAAGCATTAATTGAACAGGTCATAGCTCAAAAGCTTAATGTGAAACAAACAGAAGATAAAGTACGTCAAAAGACAGGACCTGAAAAAATTAAAGCACAGTCATTCCAATTCTCACAAGATGTAACGCAAGCAAGAGATGAAGTAGTTAAAAGTATCGAAGCAATACAACAATCTGGCTTACACGTTGAACAAAAAGATAGAGATCACGATGATTATTATGAAATTAAAATCAGAATTTATAAGAAGTAAGTAGCACTCCTTTTGTCATTGAGATGAAAGGAGTTTTTATTATGATTTAATATTTATAGAGAGTTCAAACTAGCTAAGTAATAATTAGAAAATTAGGTCTATTGATTTTATTGTTTACAATTGATAAAGTGCGTTTTACACTAAAAGTAAACGAAACGTTTCGTTTAATAATTAGAAAAGAAGGATTATTGTGTTCGGAATATCTATATCAAGTGCGATACTTCATTTTGTAATCGGTGGATTTGCGGTTGCTTTAGCATCAATTATGGCAGAGAAAGTTGGCGGTAAACTAGGTGGTATTATAGCTACAATGCCCGCAGTCTACTTAGCAGCAGTGATAGCATTAACCATAGATCATGAGGGCGATGAACTCATTAAAATGTCTATGCATTTAAGTACAGGCGCGATAGTAGGCATTATATCGTGTATTTTAACTGTATTTTTTACCTCAATTTTTATTTATAAGAAAGACTATAAAAGTGGTACAGTATTTGCCATATTGTGTTGGCTTGTGATTTCTGTGGCGATTTTTGTAGTAAGACATATATAAAAGGAGGTACATTTTAATGAAATTAACAATTATTAAATTTTTAGTTGGTGGATTAGCAGTATTAATTAGTTATATCGTCTCAGTGGTACTTCCTTGGAAAGAATTCGGAGGAATATTTGCTACTTTCCCGGCAGTATTTTTAGTATCTATGTGCATTTCTGGAATGCAATATGGTAACAAAGTGGCAATGCATGTGAGTCGAGGAGCAGTCTTTGGTATGACTGGCGTTCTGTTTAGTATATTAGCAACATGGGCAATGCTCAACGTAACGCATATGTGGTTGCTTAGCATTATTGTTGGATTTATAGTATGGTTTGTAAGTGCATTTATAATATTTGAAATCGTGGAGTACGTAGCACGTAAAAGAAGGGAAAAATATGGCTGGAAGACCGAAAGACCCAACAGTAAATAAAAAAATTTATGAAGAAATTAATCGTTTATTAGAAACAACACATTTTAAAAATATGACGATAGATCAAATTGCAGAGAATACAAGTGTTTCTAAGGCAACGATATATCGTCGTTGGAAAGACAAAGAGTCAATGATTGTAGATATGTTTGTAGATCAATCACGAATCATTGAACCAGAATATGATAATCTGTTTGATAATCTATATGATTTCCTAATTAAAGTTATGAAAATCTATAAGACACCATTAGGAAGTGCTGTTATTGAAATATTGATAAGTAATCAACAGACAGAAGCACGAGAAAAATTTATGAGAGATTACTTTGAACATAATAGAACGATTTTAAAATCCATCATTAGTCAACATATCGAAGAAGACAATCAAGATTTATTCATCGATATCATATTCTCTCCTATCTACTTCAATATATTAATCAAACCGCAGTCTCTGACAGAAGCATATATTGAGAAAATGTTAAAAATGATATTAAAAGCATATGAAGTATAGTTAAAGTTCGATAGCGTTCTTGAAGAAGGAGCGTTTTTATTTTGAAATAATATATAAAGGTAGTCTAAGGTAAGTCTTTCAAATACTGTTATGACAAGGTGTAAAAACATTTTGACAGAACAACTCTTTATTCTAGTGAGTGGTGGCTATGGAGTAATAGGAATGCTAAGTATTTATTTAGCTTTTAAATTTTTATAAGTGAAATAGAAAATATTTTTACATTTAAAAAAACCTTTGATAGCATATATTTTAATAATAAATATAATATAAAGGATGGTTGCATGCGTTATAAAAAGCTAACAGCGATATTACTTACGTCATTTTTGATATTAGGAGCATGTTCCGGACACGATGATCATGAAAAGATAAATAAAAATGACGATGAAAAGTTACCACCTATTCCTAAGAAAGTGTTTGTAGATCAACAATCGAATAAGCAATTATCTGAAAAGGAATTAAAGAATAGTATTAAGACATACTTAAATACGAATAAGGATTTAGCAGACAATATTACTGATTTAGGCTCAGAAACTAAACTCAATAAAAAAGATAAAAAGAAACTAAATAAATTACAACATATGTCTAAAGAAAATGACCAAAACTTTGAAGATTATATTAGAAAAAATGAGTTACCAAAGGGATATAAAAAGGGCACGGAATTAACAGGAAAATATACTAAAGAAACCAATGAATATTTAAATCAATTAACTTCAAAATTACAAAAGTTAGATAAAAAAGATACAAAAGAAATCGATAAATTAAATTCAAAATATAAAGATAAAGTGAATGGTAAACAACAGAAGAAAGTAGAGAAGTTCTTAAAAGATAAAGATATTGAAACAAAAGCATTTGAAAAGTAATTCAATATAATCAATAAAATTCCCAGTTCCGAAGCGGTTCTGGGAATTTTTAATATTGATTACATGCCAGATAAACTTTGCATAGAATCCTGCATACCTGCACCAATTAAGCCAGAGCCAATAATTAATACTAAGGCAACTACTGCAAGAATAATAGATGCTTTCTTTGAGAGATGGCTAGTAGCGTAATAAAGTACACCGGTTAAGAATGCTTTTAATAAGTTAGTTAAATTGAAATTTGCTAAATAGGCATTACCTTTATTAAATATATTTAAACTGTCTAATTTATAATCAAAGAAATCAATGCCAAATAATAAATGGATAGCGGATACAATTAAAGTCCAAATATTAATAATGATTGAATAGGATAAAGTAGCAGAAATAAGGCTACTTGTTTTAACATCAGATTTAAATATTTTTGAAATGACTAAGAAAATTAAGAATGCAATCACTGAACTAAATAAAATTCCAAATATACCAGATATTATTGTAATAGTCATTACGGTTGTTTTATTCGAGTCATTGATGCCATTCTCCTTCATAGTATCAGGTGTCAATTGGAGTTTACTTAACATGAAACTCATAATAATTGCTAAAACAATAAATATGATTAACTTTACAAGCCATTTTGGATTTTGTCGTATCTTTCTAAAATGGTCTACAAAAGGTAAGTT